>CERS01145416.1_pt1 | contig 25382 bp, 23 predicted proteins | sample 356251 | NCBI WGS metagenome assembly CERS01 (sample SAMEA2621020, study PRJEB7988) | marine metagenome | isolation source: saline water (ENVO:00002010), including
GCAGGTTCTGGGTTTTCATTCAAGACTTCAGAATCCTCTGTTTTATCTTTAGGTTCTTCAGCTTCAGTTTTGTGCAACTTTTCTTCCGTTGAATTTTCTTTGTTATAATCAATTAAATTTTCAGGAGATTTTAAAGATTCATCACCTGCTTTCTTAATAATGGTAACAGGGGAATAAAATGATTTATATGTTGTTTTTGCCTTGAGCGTGTCCGGAATGGAGTCTGCATGAAAAACTAATGTATCCCGGTTTGCTGAGCTTAAAAGTGATTTTATTATTACAGGACTAAAAAAGGAATCAAAATCAATTTCTGTTAATGTTTTATGAGACCCATCTTTTTTAACATTAACATCGCCTCGTATTGCATATGGACGACCACCAAAATATTCTATTACCATATCATGTGTTTTAGAAAACAAAGGTGACTGTATGGTTAAAATTCCAGACCTATTTTTGCTAGAAGCTAATAAATTTAAAGATGAATCAGATGTCACATCAAGGCCCATGGATTCTGGAAAACCTTCAAAAAAGTATTCGGGTAATTCATACATATCTGGATTTGCCCCTTCAGCATCAAATGATTGCGTCAGCGTGTCAGCAGAAGGCTTTATTGATGTAAATATGATATTTGATGCAAGATCATGCATTATAGAAACCGTTACAAGGCTATCGGGTTTTTCATTCGATGACTGGAAAACAAACGAGCTAGATTTGTCGCTCTTAATAGTGCTTAGGTCGGTATTTACACCTACAGTTATAATATCATTTGAGCTATAACTAGTTGAACTAAAAGGTGTTTCACCTTCAAATGTAAACCTATCAGCATTATCGATATCTTTTGTACTAATTATTATTTTGTGTAATCGTTTAGGTAAAACAACAAAAGGTTCAGGAGGTTTTATGGTGTCTCCAACAAAAACAATTTTCATACCCTCAACTTCTCTTAATACTGGTTTAAGGAAATGAGAATTTCCATAGATTGAAACCTCGCTAATAATTTCTTCACTCATTCTAGCTGTTAACATGTAAGAAAGATCCACAATTCCAATATGTTCGCGTTCTGGTATCCATTTCAGTTTTTGAGTTTTAGGATCAAAGGTCATTCCTATAGGCGGCTGTGAAGTCCATTGAAATTTGTAAAAATCTGATGTACTGTCAGGAGAAATAGACATGATAAGCGTATCACCAAGCATCAGTGAATCAGTTGGTATTAGAGCTATAGAATTGTCAATCGGATTTACAATATCATTTGAATCGTACAACCCATTTTCTACTCTGGACAAAATTATATTGTTTATTTCTTCTTCACCCGCAGCTGATTTCATATTGAAAAGATTGCTTTCAGTTAATCTGCTTTCTTTAAATGACAGTGAGCTGTTTGATACTGATAGCTTGAAAATCTCTCCAGTTGCAAAGGGAATTAAAAGCTCATAAAATCCATCTTTATCCTCATCAAATGGTTGAATATCAGGGCCAAGTAAGACGCGAGCACCATTCAGGCTGAATACATCTGAGATAGCATTGACCGAATCCTTTGATAATAAAAATACGCTTACCTTAAGAATATTTGATTCAGGGCTTAGAAGGCTAATATATGTACCAGATTCAGAATTGAAAATACCGGTAAATACAGGACCATAGCCATTGGTTACAATTGGATCAGATACTAATTGAGAATTTAATTTTTCAATTTGTCCATCAGTGTATCTAAGATTAAAAACTTCTGCGCTCCGTGTTGGTGATGATATAGAGGCTGAAAATAAATTATTAAAATTAGCAATATTTGAAGGTCTCACTCGTTCAGAACTATTATCATTATTTGGTATTGGGTCTTGATTTAAGGTGAAGTCAAAACCGTTCCATTCAAAAATTTTAAGCCAGTTGTTTAAACTGTCACTTTTTTGGATTACTATCAGCTCTAATACTTCATCATTATCTAGATCAGCGAATTTAGCATCAACTATTGCGCCACCATTTTCTGGTGAGTATATCCATAGTGTTTTATGATTGCCATTTTCGCTTAGTTCAACAAACTCCAATGGCGCTACTAACCCATTAATCTTGAGCATTTCACTTTTACCATTATTGTTGAAGTCAAAGGTTCCAATAACGTGTAGGTTTTCTGCAAAAACGGCTGCAGAAAGAAAGCAAGATAGAATAAATTTTTGACTAAAAGTCAATGCATCCTCCAGCACTCATAGGCGCTATTATAATATGTACAAATCTTGAAAATATAAATACCCTTACCAAGAGATATGACCAAATATAGGCTTTCATCGTCGAATATATCAAGAAAAAGCCAATTAAGTAATAATAATTGAAATATAACAATAATCTTTCGATTTATGGAGCATACTGAATAAATTGGCTGCGCATTGTTATATACTTATTTGAGTTCATGAAAAGATTAATCATAATTAGCCATCTAATATTTTCCATGGGATACTCACAAGGAGATATCTATCCTGTTGAGACATCTTATGGAGGGGGAATTGGTTTTGGTAATATGTACATGATCTTAAATGATGTTCCTGGTGGTGCGGTGATGGATAGTATGGGTTTTAATGTAGACCAGCTTCAGACAAGGCCGCTGGTATTTTATGGTGGTGAAGGCTTTGCACAAATGACAGGACCATGGCGATTAGGTGGATATGCTGGAATTGGGTCAGCGCAGGTCAGCAACGTATATAAAATAGTACCTTATGCAAATAAAGATGGCAACGCCAGATATCAAGATACAGGAGTAGGCGCTAATAATGATCAGGTTTATACTAAATACAAAGATAATTTATCTGTTAAAGGGAGATTAAATATATTACTTGGCGCAATAACTGCAGAATACGTCTTTCCAGTCTATCGCGACCTTGAAGTTATGGCCGGTGCGCTTATGGGGTTAGGTAGCTATACTTTATCTGTTGATCAACATATTGGAACTCCCACCTGGTCTGATGTTGGACGAAGCATGTATGGCTATATACAAAGTGATAGCGTCATGGTTGAGCTTGATGCAGACGGAGGGACGTTTGATGATGCAAAAACTAAATTTGATGGTAAAGGCCCACAACCCATCAGGGTGAGTGAATCTATGACAGAGATAAGCGCCCTATTTTTTAATTTTCAGCCATACGTAGCAGTAAAGTGGCAGTTCTTAGATAGAATGGGGCTAAGAATAAGCGCAGGGTTCAATAATGGCACTATTGGTCAAGGCAGATGGAGGCTAAATGGGCACTTGCCTATCAGTAATTCACCAGAAGCATCCATAAGCGGACTCTCGGTTCGCACTGTAATTTATTTTGGCTTATAAAAAAAGCATACCATCAATTAATCGGGTATGGGGCTTATTATTGATAATATTTGCCTCTTTAATGATAGTATTGCCGATCACGCAAAAATTATATTCTAATCAAACTAATCCCTATGCGATCATTCAGGAAAAATTTAAAGTAATGACTCAAATCTTATCATATATTAATCAACTCTATTATGAAGATGTTGATATGGAGGCATTAATGGATGGAGCGTTTAAGGGAATTATGGATCAGCTCGATCCCCATTCTATTTTCATATCAGCAAAGGATCAAGAAAATATAGATGAATTATTTCGCGGGGAGTTTCAGGGAATTGGGATTGAGTTTGATATACTTAATAATTATATCACAGTTATTTCTCCTGTCGTTGGTGGTCCATCAGAAAAAGCAGGTTTGCTTGCGGGGGATTGGATAATAAACATTGATGGTAAAAGCGCTAAAGGCATAGATAGAGAGGACGTATATAAGAAACTACGTGGCAAAAAAGGTACACGAGTTGACCTCAAAATTGGCAGGTACGGCATAGAGCCTTTTGATGTGATAATCATTAGAGATGATATACCTTTATTTAGCGTCAGAGCTACCTCGATGCTAGATGATGAAACAGGTTATATTTGGCTAACAAGATTTTCTACTAAATCTGGGCCTGAGGTTAAACAATCTTTAGATGCATTGTTGAGCCAAGGAATGAAAAGAATGGTTTTAGACCTAAGAAATAATAGTGGAGGAATTTTAGAACAGGCTGCTGAAGTGGCCAATATTTTCATTACCAAAAAAGATACCTTGGTTTATACTAAAGGAAAGAATAAGCAATCTTCCCAAGCATTTTTATCCACTCCTCAAAAAGGAAACAGCGACTTTCCATTAATTATATTAATTAATAGAGGGTCTGCCAGTGCAAGTGAAATTGTAGCAGGCGCAGTTCAGGATCTGGATAGAGGACTTGTTATTGGTGAAACAAGTTTTGGCAAAGGTCTTGTACAAAGACAAGCCGGCCTAATGGATGGATCAGCAATTAGGGTAACAATTGCTCAATACTATACGCCTAGCGGAAGATTGATTCAACGCCCATTTGAAAAAGAAAACCAAGATAACTATTATGCTGAATTATATGAAGAAGATAGAGAATCTAAAATAGACTCATTAAAAAAATTAAGACCACCATACAAAACCAGAAGCGGTCGAACAGTATATGGAGGAGGAGGGGTTACACCTGATATATATATACCATTTAATTTGAAATTAAGTAGTGAAACGCGCCAAATAATGTCCCATCCCAATAGGTTAATGTTTAAATGGAGCACAAGTTTTATTAAAAAAGATGAAAATTTATCAGATTCTTTCAAAGATTTTCAACTTAATTGGGAGGTTGAAGAAAATCTATTTAATGAATTTCTAACCTTTGCAAAAAAAGAAATCAGCGATTTAGAATTAGAAAAGGTTTATGAAGATGAAAAGTATCTTAAAATTATACTTAAATCAGAAATTGCAGGCGCTAAGTGGGGCATTGATCAATTATGGGGAGTCAGGGTAATCGCAGACAATCAAATTACAGATGCACTTAAGTATTTTGATGAAGCTAGTTCCTTTATAATAAATTAAAATTTAACTTATTAATTATATTATTAATTTTTAAGTTTCCAGACTTAAAATTGTTCAGAGAACATATTATTTTAATACAACTTTAATACATTTTATTTCATTAGCATTGTAATAATTTTAACGAATAAAAATAGAAAACTAATTTTATGAATAAAAAAATATTTCTTTATATCTTTTTTATAATTTTTTCTGGGTCAATTTTCGCCCAGCAAAAAGATGACAAGGGCGTTTATTTAAGAGTTGAAAAAATGCCTGTTATTGAGGGCGGGATGGCAGCAATTGGTAAAAAAGTACGCTATCCAAAAGAAGCCAGGTCTATGGGGCTTCAGGGTGTTGTTGTGGTTGGGTTTATTGTAGATGAAAAAGGTAAGGCTACCCAGGCAAAAATCCTTAAAGGAGTTTTAGGTGTTTTAGATAAAGAAGCATTACGAGTCGTTACTAAAGAGGTCAAATTTACTCCTGGATATCATGAGGGGATTGCTGTACCAGTTAGAATGGTATTACCAATAAGATTTAAATTATAGTTTTATGAAAAAAATTCACTTAAAAAAAATAAGTTACTTATTTCTCACTTTTTCACTTTTTGTAAATCCTTTACTAGCTGATAAGAAAAAGTTTCAGTTTGAAAATATAACAACACGTGACGGATTATCTGATAATGATATATCTTCAATTAATAATGATGGGCGTGGATTTATTTGGTTAGGCACAAATGAGGGTTTGAATAAGTTCGATGGATATGGATTTCAGGTATATAATTCTAACCCATTTGATACTACGGCATTATCTGGTAATCGTATATGGGATATTTACGAGGATCAGTCCGGAGATATTTGGTCATCAACTGACAAAAGTTTAGATCTGTATATTTATGGTAAAAATGCCTTTCACAGGTTTACTACTAATAGCAGGCCAATATTTGTTACTGAAGACAAAGAGGGACTATTGTGGGTTGCTACTGAAAATAATGGATTATTTTCAATTGATAAAAAAACAAAAAAAATGCGCAATTTTGTTCGTAATCCAAGTGATCCGTTTTCAATATCTAGTAGTAACTTTAGCCCTGAACAGTTTAATCCAATTGTAGTTGATAACGCAGGTAACATATGGGTTGGGACATCAAATGGTTTAAATTACTATCGTAAAGAGAAGCAAGCTTTTACAAATTTTACAACCCTTAGAGGCCTTTCAAATAACAAAATTAATACACTCTATCTTAGTAATGATGAATTATATATTGGAACTCCAAATGGTTTAGATAGAATTAATATAAACTCTATGGAGATAACTAACCTTGCAGGTTCATATTGGATGCCCTCATCAGGAACTTACGGTGTAAATAAAATACTAAATCTTGGCGATAACCTTAATAATATGCAAGGATTCTGGATGGCAACTGATGGCGGCCTTTTCTTTTACAATGAAGCTTATCAACTTTTTGATGAAATTTATTACGATCATTTTATTGGTCAGTATATAAGTAATGTTTTTATAGATCATAATAATCACCTTTGGGTAGATGTGTTGCAGTATGGTGGAGCAGTATATTTTAATACAGATTTCTATTTTCAAAATAGTTATTCAATGTATTCGGAGGATGAGTTTTCAATTTATCAGCCAAATTCTCAAGGAACAATGACGATTGTTGAAGAGCCCAGCTTAGTTGATATTAGTACGCAGATTAAAGACCTATTTGTTGATGACCTAAATAATCTTTGGGTTGCCACTCATGTTGGTTTAAATAGACTTGTTCAGACAACACAAAATTTTACATCGTATACACCTAGTACCAGTCCACTAAAAGGAGCAAATATTAAAGCAGTTAAAATTGCAAAAGACAATTCAATTTGGGTTGCTCATGAGAAAGGCCTTGATCATCTTTCAGGCGATTACAAATTGGTTAAAAGCTATAAAGCTGATTTTTCTAAGAAAAATTCTTTAATATCAGATGAAACTAGTGCAATAGAATTTTCTCCAAACGACATGATTTGGGTTGGTAGCCAACTTCAAGGTGTCACTGTAATAAATCCTAAGAAAAATAAGTTTTATCAAATAAGATCAATTGAAGATAAAGATTTAAAAAACTATTCTACAGAAGAATATACTAGATACGCTGTAAATAAAATTTTAGATGGTGATAAAAACCTAATTAATTCTATTCAAAATATAGACCCAAAAATGGCGACCAATGTTTCAAAGATAATTGATGCTGTAGAGCGAGGTGCACGAGAACGTCCGCCTATGCCTGATGCTATTAAGCTTGGGGGAATGATTAATTCAATTTACAGCGATGGTAATATCATGTGGCTTTCAAGTAGGGATGGAATAGCAAAAACATCGTATAAGCCTAACAGTAAAAATGAATTTTTATTTTCAGTTTTTACATATTCCAAGAATGATGATAAAAAGTTTTTGCAAAACCCAAGCGCATTTTTATTAGATAAAAGCACAAATGAAATGTGGGTTGGAACTGAATCAAATGGTTTGTTTAGAATTAATCCAAACTCTATGCAAAGTATAGAGCATTATTTATTAGATAAAGATGACGATAAGAGTTTTTCCTCTTCAGGCGTTAAAGATATCCACCAATCAAAAGATGGTACAATTTGGATTGGATCGACAGGTGAGGGGATTTATAGATATAATAGTGAAAATAATAATTTTGATCGCTGGTCTACGAAAGATGGACTTCCAAGCAACACTATTCTATCTCTTTCATCTGATTCAGATAATTCAATTTGGCTTGGAACTAGACGTGGAGTAGCCAGGAGACTAGAAAATGGAAATTTTCAATCGTTCGAGTCTACTGATGGATTACCTGCTGATATTTTTAATGATAGATCTATAACAAGGGATGGTAAAGGTAATGTTTATTTTGGGAGCATTGCTGGCCTTACAGTAGTAAATCCAAAGTCTATTGTTACTAATAATAGAACCCCGAAGTTAGCAATATCATCAGTTGAGGCACTAGATTATGATGGAAATAAAAACCCTTTGAACTTTTTGGGAAATAAATTATCAATAAAAAGAAAAGATGTTCAGTCAATAAATATAAATTTCGTTGGTCTTACTTACAATAAATCTGTAAAAAATCAATATCAGTACAGAGTAGAAAACCACCTCGATAGTTGGGTGCAAAATGGTACAAGTAGATCAGTCTCGCTTCAAGGTTTGGGTGATGGAGATTTTAATTTTCAATTCAAAGCTAGCAATAACGATGGAATTTGGACAGAAATACCCTATTCCTTATCCTTGGAGGTAATTCCACCTTGGTATGCTACATGGTATGCGTATGCTTTATATGTTTTGTCAACAATTGGTGCTGGAATATTTGTTTTTGTTGGAGTAGATAAACTAAGGGTAAAAGCTAGGGAAGATCAAAGAAAAGATGAAGAACTAGCACAAGCGCGAGATTTCCAGCTTAAGATGATAGCCAAAGAAATCCCAGATTTTGAAGGAATGTCAATACAAGCTTATATGCGTACATCAACTGAAGTAGGTGGTGATTATTATGACTTTTTTGAACTTGAAGATGGAAGCTTCTATGTTGTTTGCGGTGATGCAACAGGTCATGGATCTCAGTCTGGAATGATGGTTTCCATTACGAAAGCTGGATTAGCTGGAATAGTCTCAGACTCTCCAGACGTAATTTTACATCGTCTTAATAATGTAGTTCGTAGAGTAGATACGGGCAGATTAAGAATGAGCCTAAGCGTATGCATTTTTAGAAATAATAAATTATTTATAAGCGCTGCAGCAATGCCTCCAGCCTACCTTTATCGCTCAGAAACCAAAGAAGTAGAAGAAATAGAAATTCACAATCTACCGCTTGGTGGTTTAGATAATGAAAACTTTGATTTAATTGAAAGAGATTTTGATAAAGGTGATTTATTAGTACTATTATCTGATGGACTTCCAGAAGCGCCCAACCCTAAAGGTAATCTGCTAGATTATCCAGCAGTGCTTAAATGTATTGAGGAAACTGGTCATTTGGGAGCAGCACCAGTTAAGGAGGCCCTTATTAAATTGGCTGATGAATGGTTAAATGGTGTGCAGACACCAGATGACATAACATTCGTAGTGCTTGAGAAAAGAAGCCAAGTTGCTAACCTAAAGAAAATTGAACCTGTAGATCAATCAGTTAAAAAAATTGCCCAAGCTTAAATAAAATTTATATAAGGAGAATATAATGGCAAACCCAACAGTAGAATTAACACTTCCAGTTATGGATGATATGGAGCTAGCTGCAACTAAAACAGCAGAAGTGGTAGCAAAAAGAATGGGACTAGATGATATAAAAACCGCTGAAATAAATATGGCTTTAATTGAAGCGTGTATAAATGCATTTGAGCATTCAAAAAGTAAAGAAAATGTTTATATTACTTATGTAATTGAAAAAGATAATCTTGTAATAAAGGTTGGTGATAGAGGTGTTGGTTTTGATTCTGAAGTTGTAGCAATCCCTAATATTGATGAAAAAATCAACTCTGAACATAAAAGAGGTTGGGGTCTCAAGTTAATGAAAGAGCTAATGGATACCGTTGAGTTTGAAACAACAGAGTCTGGCACTACTGTCACTATGACAAAATCAAAATAACTATTCAAAATACTGCAAGGAGATAATAAATGGCTGATTTTGATATTAAAATAAAAGAAACAGAAGGTGTAAATGTTATCACTACTAATGGTTATTTGAACAACTATGGTGGAGAACAGGTTGCATCTGTTTGTCTTCAAAAAATTTCTGAAGGTAAACGAAAATTTTTAATAAATGTTGAAAAAACAGAAATGGTCAATAGTATTGGCGTTTCAATATTAATAGAGGTTATAGAGGAGCTTCAAGGAACTACTGGTGTATTAGCTTTTTGTAATACCGCACCAATTGTTGAAAAAACCTTTAATATAATGGGTATTTCAAAATATGCAAAAATTTACGAAAGTGAAGAAGAAGGACTAAAAGCTCTTACTTCTTAATTAATATTAATAAATAACTAATTTAGTGGAGGTTAGTGTTGGTACAATACTTTATTGATGGTGGCCCTTTTATGTGGCCCATTTTATTTGCTCTTATTTTTGGATTGGCGTTTGCTTTTGAAAGAGCATATTCCCTAATTATTTCTTCAATAGACTCGAAAAAGTTTTATGAAGATTTATCAAATGTTTTAGAAAATGAGAGCGTTCAAGCCGCAGTAGATCTATGTGATAAAACACGTGGACCAGTTGCGGGTGTTTTTCATGCTGGTTTGTCGCGTTTTCATAGAGGATTGCGTGAGGTAGAGAAGGCTGTCCAAAATGCTGGAGGTCTCGAAATGGCGTTCCTGGAAAAAAATATGATATGGTTAAACACAGTAATCACAGTTGCGCCCATGATAGGCTTTACAGGAACGGTTGTCGGTATGGTTGGTGCATTTGATGCAATAAAAGCAGCAAATGATATATCACCAGCTGTGGTTGCTGGTGGTATTTCTCAGGCTCTATTAACTACGGCATTTGGATTAATTGTAGCTATGATCATTCAATTTTTTCAGAATTTCTTTGTTTCGCGAATTGATCAATTAATTCTAGACATGGAAGAAAATTCTGTCAAGTTGATGGATCAACTTCACATGCAATATGAAAAGCTTGCCCAAGAGTAATTAAAGCAGCTTTTTACTATGGCTAAAAGAAGATTTAGGGGCGGTGAAATACCTACCTCATCAATGGCGGATATTGCTTTTCTACTTCTTATTTTTTTCCTTGTTACCACAACAATAGATATGGATAAAGGATTAGGAATGGTGCTTCCAGCAGAAGGTGAAGAAATTGAAATAAATAAGAAAAATATTCTTAATTGTCTAATTAATTCATCTGGTAAAGTTCTATTGGGAGGAGAGCCTGTTGATATAAGAAACTTATCTAGAGCAGTACGGCAGAAAATTGCTTTAAATGATAAGCTTATAATTTCTGTTAAAGCGCATAGCGCCTCTAGATATGAAGATTATGTAAAAGTTATAGATCAACTTAAACAAGCAAACGCGACACGAATATCAATCGCTGAGTCTGACTGATGAAATTAAATAGAAAAACACAACTAGATTCCGAAATTCCTACCGCTTCAATGCCTGATATTATCTTTATGCTACTAATTTTCTTTATGGTTACAACAGTACTAAGGGAGTATTCTGGACTTCCAATATCGCTTCCAAAAGCTAAGCGTATAGAAAAATTAAAATCTAAACGACATACATCGCACATATGGGTGTCCAAAGAAGGATTAGTTTCTATTGAAGATAAGTTATATTCCTCAGATGGCGTCAGACATGTTATGTATGAAAAAAGAGTATCTGATCCACAGCTTGTTGTTTCATTAAAAGCTGATGAAAAATCCAAAATGGGTCTGATTAGTGATATCCATTCAGAGCTTCGAAAAGCAGATGCACTAAAATTGAATTATTCTTCAAAAACAGCAGTTGATTAATATGCAGCAACAGCAATCCGCTTCAATAAAATTAAATTATCCAATTATTTTTCGCATATCTGGGTTAGCGGGCCTTATTTTAATAACTATAGCTTTTTTAAGCTTCCCGAGGTTCGTAAATAAAATGGAGCTAGATGAAGAAGTTCAAATTATTATTGAACAAATTGATATACCTCAAACAGAACAGTTTGATCGTCCACCCCCTCCCGCTAGGCCATCTATTCCCATAGAATCTGAAAGCGAAGATGTTGCGGATGATGTAACACTGGATGAATTCAATCTTGATGATTTTGATGCATGGGATGCACCTCCTCCTCCACCAGAGGGGCCAAAAGTAAGGTTTATCCCATATGATGACCCCCCAGTTCCACTATCACCTATCAGGCCTAAATACCCTGAAATTGCACAGGAAGCTGGCATTGAAGGAACGGTAGTTGTTCAGGTTTTTGTAGATGATAATGGCAGAGTTAAAGAAACAGTAATTCTTAAATCAATTCCAAATACAGGATTAGATGAGGCCGCGTCAGATGCAATTCGTAAAGTAAGATTTAGGCCCGCTAAACAACGTGAACGAGCAGTGGGAGTATGGATTTCAATACCTGTTAACTTTAGATTAAAAAGTTAATAACTCAATATTTTATTATGTAGTAATAAAAAAGCCTGCTTTTAAAAGCAGGCTTTTTTATTGATTAACATATATACAAGTATTTTAACCTGAAACTTTACCCTTGGCAAGGTTTCTTACTAAGCCTGGCTCCCAGCCTTGAAAGTTATAGTTTGCTATAAAGGCAAAAATATTTTGTGCTTTTTCATCTTCACCAATACCTTCATAGGCTAAACCTTTAAAATATGCATAGTATAGATTATTTTCTTTTTCGATTGTCTCAAATTGACTAACAGCTTTTTCAGGATCACCAGTGAATAAACTTACCATACCAGATAAAGCATTATAATTATCTAGAGCGCCTTGTGTTTTTCTTTTACTTGCTAATTTGTAAAGGTTATCTAGTGATTTTTGAGCTCTTGTATAATCACCAAATAGAACATAATACCAGGATTCCATCCAGGAATTAAATCTTCGATAGCCTTCCTCAGAAACTAGATCCTTAGCTTTATTCATATCCAATCTATCTTTACGAATTCTCCAATTAGCTCTCATTGCATCATATGCAGCCGATTTATTCTGGTTATATGCGTGAGCTAAAAAACGATTAAACTGTAGACCGGCTCGTCTATCTAAAATTTGGGCTTCAGACAAATCATATGTCATTAGTTTTTTTTCTAAATTATCGGCTTCGCTAAGCGCACCTTTGTAATCTCCTTCATATAAATATGACCATAAACCAAACTCTCCATAACTATACTTTGACCAATCATTTGGAGCGTTTTTAGATGCTAATAAATAGTTCTTTTTTGCATCCTTATAATTACCACTAAAAAGATAAGTATGCGCAATTAGGTTATAACCTGCACCTTGAGAATGGTTAGCTTTTATAGCAGCTTCAGTCATTTTTTCATATTGTATTCTAGCAGCCTCCATGTCTCCATATTGTCTCTCAATATTTCCTTTTGCCTGATATGAGAAAGGCGCATTAGGTCTTGCCTTAACCATTCCTTTTGCATATTGCAAAGCAGCCTTTTTTGATTGCCTATTTTTGGGTAGAAGTGTATTTCCACCAAAAGTGACTTCATGAGATGCAAGACCTCTCCATGCATTATATTGATTGGGGTTGATATCAATCGCTTTTTTATAGTTTTCAATTGCTTTGTCAAAATCTTCAATCCCAGTATATGCATTTCCTAGCTCTACATATGCTTCGGAGCTATTTGGATATTTTGACACTAAATCTTTGCATAAATTTATATAGTCATCTGATCGACCTTCTCGTGCTGCTATCCAAAGTTTTACAGATATTTTTTCATGATCATTTCCATTTTCACTATTGAGCTGAGCACGATCTCTGTATTCTTGCCACTTATTTGGATCATTGGTAGGGACATAAAGATTGGCTAAAATAAAATCAGGATCTAATGACAGTGCCTTTTCCATCATGTCTCTTCCTTTTGGTCCATTATTTTCAGCCCATGCACTTTGGGCGCCCCTGTAAAGATTTACAGCCTCTTCATTAGTTGAAGATAATGGCAATTCAATATCCGTCGATTTACTACAACCTACTAATAGGATTACAAGCGTTATCGGTATATATATTTTGTTAAGAAAACTCATTTTAATAAAACCCTTCATATTGATTGCACGAAATTAACAAATTTATATTGTCCAAAAAGCTTTTATTTTTCCAATACTTCAATTGTTGAAATGGAATATTTGGCATAATTTAGTCTATGAATCTTAACAGTGAATTTGATTTCAATAAGTATCTGGAAGATAATACAAAAGGCTACAATGGTAAGTATTCAGAATATATAACATTAATCCCAAGCCTATACAGACTACTTTGTGATCTTCTTGAATCAGATGAGCTTCCAAAAAAAATTCGTCCTGATATATACTTAACTATAGGCTACCTTTATTATCCAAATGATCTTTATTCAGAAGAGGAACATGGGCCTTTAGGTTTCCTTGATGATTTAATGCTTATCCTTGTTGTTTTAAGAAAATGTTCAATTCAAGAAGATGCTGGGATAGAATTTATAAAACAATTTACAAGTGGAATAAATTATCCCATTGATCAACTGCTTACTAATGACTACGATAAAATAACAAAAGAAAACAAAGTATTATTTGAAGATCTGTTAACTGTATCTGGAATGAGATTCTATTATAAAGATTATTAAGATAGAATTTATAATTAATCTATAAGGGCTTTAAGGTATTCTTTATTCATTAATCCAATATTCTTTATTGAAATATCTTTGGGGCAAGTTGCTTCGCAGGCACCAGTGTTAGTACAATGCCCAAAACCTTCACTATCCATTTGTTTCACCATACTTAGAACCCTTTGTTTTTGCTCAGGCCTACCTTGAGGTAGTGAAGAATATTGTGCAAGTTTTGCCGAAACAAATAAACTCGCAGATGAATTCTTACAACTTGAAACACATGCACCACACCCTATACATGCAGCAGCATTAAATGCTTCAATCGCTTTTTCCTTTTCAATCGGAATAGCATTCCCATCTGGTGCACTACCAGTATTTACGGATACATATCCACCAGCTTGAATGATTCTATCAAATGAAGATCTGTCTGTAACTAGATCTTTAAATATAGGAAAAGAAGAAGCTCTCCATGGTTCAACAGTTATAGTATCGCCACTTTTAAAATTAAACATGTGTAGTTGACAAGCAGTTGTCGATTTAACAGGCCCATGCGCCTCACCATTAATAGTCATAGCACAACTTCCGCAAATACCTTCTCTACAATCATGTTCAAACGCGATGGGATCTTTATTCTCATTAATTAATTTTTCATTTAGGACATCTAAAAGCTCAAGAAAGGACATATGTGGATTAATATCCTTCATATTATAGGTAATAAAATCACCCTTATCTTCCTGAGAATTTTGTCTCCATACTTTAAGTTTAATATCTAATTTTTTATTCATTTATAACTTCTTTGTGTTGGGGTGACATTTTCAAAATCAAGGCTTTCTTTATTAAGTTTAGGTGAGGATTTTTCGCCTTTATATTCCCATGCAGATACATAATTATATTTATCATCGTTTCTCAAAGCTTCACCCTCGTCAGTTTGGAATTCTTCTCTAAAATGTGCCCCACATGATTCTTTTCTATCAGCCGCATCACGAATCATTAAATCTCCTAGCTCAATCAAATCTGCAACCCTTCCAGCTTTTTCAAGCTCTAAATTAATAGAATTATTATTCCCTGGAACTTTTACATCAGACCAGAAACGCTTTTTAAGTACCTTAATATCCTTTAATGCTTGATCTAAATCTTTCTGATTTCTAGACATCCCACAGTTATTCCACATAATTAGACCTAATTCCTTATGTAAGCTTTCAACCGTTTTATTGCCATTGTTTGACAATAGCTTATCAACAATATCTTTGGATGATTGTAAGGTTTCATCAAATGCTGAGTCGTTTGTACTAATTTTCTCACTATTAATTTCTTTAGAAAGATAGGTCCCAATAGTGTAGGGTAAAATAAAATAACCATCCGCTAAGCCCTGCATCAATGCTGAAGCCCCTAAACGGTTTGCCCCATGATCTGAAAAATTACATTCTCCAATTGCAAATAGCCCAGGTACAGAGGTCATTAAATTATAATCAACCCATAAACCACCCATTGTATAATGGACAGCAGGGTAGATACGCATTGGAGTTTTATAAGGATTTTCACCAGTTATTTTACTATACATATCAAATAGATTACCATAGCGCGTACTTACCGTATCTTGACCCATATCCTTAATCGCATCTGCAAAATCTAAATAAACAGACTGTCCAGTTTCTCCAGCGCCATAACCTGCATCACACCTTTCTTTTGCGGCACGTGAAGCAATATCCCTTGGGACAAGATTTCCAAAAGCTGGATATCTTCGTTCAAGATAATAATCTCTCTCTGATTCTAGTATTTGATCCGGCGAGCGCTTATCGCCTTTTGTTTTTGATACCCAGATTCTCCCATCATTTCTGAGAGACTCAGACATGAGTGTTAGTTTAGATTGATATTCACCGGAAACAGGAATACAGGTTGGATGTATTTGTGTAAAACATGGGTTGCTGAACATAGCACCTTTTTTATAGGCTTTCCACGCAGCTGTTACATTACTACCCATTGCATTTGTAGATAAATAATATACATTTCCATAACCACCAGTTGCCAATACCACAGCATTTGATGAATGCTTTTCAAGCTCACCAGTTATTAAATTTCTAGCAATAATTCCTTTTGCGTGTCCATTAACTAATACTATATCTACCATCTCATGTTTTGTGTACATTTTAATTTTACCCAGATTAATCTGTCTACTAAGTGCGCTGTATGCGCCCAGTAATAGCTGTTGACCGGTTTGCCCTCTAGCATAAAATGTTCTAGACACCTGAACCCCACCAAAAGATCTATTATCTAATGTACCACCATATTCTCTAGCAAATGGAACACCTTGCGCTACACACTGATCAATAATATTTCCACTTACTTCAGCTAATCGATACACATTCGCCTCTCGCGACCTATAGTCTCCACCTTTAATAGTATCATAAAAAAGCCGGTAAACACTATCTCCATCATTCTGATAATTTTTTGCAGCATTTATACCACCTTGCGCAGCAATTGAATGAGCTCTTCGAGGACTATCTTGAAAACAAAATGCTTTTACATTGTATCCCATTTCAGCCATTGAGGAAGCAGCCGATGCACCAGCTAATCCGGTTCCAATAATTATAATATTTTGTTTTTGCTTATTAGCAGGACTAACAAGTGGAAGACTTGAACGATAATCTGTCCATTTTTGACTTAATTCACCACTGGGTACATTATCATTTAATCTTGAACTACCGGTACCACTAGTTTTTAGTGATGAGTTATTAGGTTTAATTTCACTAGTCGTAAAAGCATCGTCAATTTTATTGTAATAATTATCCCAATATTCTTTTTCATGTTTTAATTGAGATTTAGTTTTATCTTTACCAAGATTTTTTTGAACTTTCTTTTTTAATCCATCTTTTGACCCAAAAAAACTGTAGGTTTGATAATAATTAAAACCTTTTTTATCAGTGTAAATACTACTTTTTCTTTTATCTTTATTTTCGTTAGGCATCTTAGTTATAACAACTATAAATATATTTTATAGTTGTTAGTTTATACCTCCATTTAAAATTCCAAACCAGAATGCAATACTAAAAAAACCAGCAGGTATAAATAACCAAAATAGTATGCTAACCAAGCTTAATATTTTTCCAACTGAGGTGTTTTTAATACCAAAAGTTTGAATAGCAGAATTGAATCCATGCTTTAGATGAAAACCAAGTAAAATCATAGAAACAAGGTATAATAAAGTAATGAAAATATTTCCAAAGCCAAGGCTGCTACTTGTTACAATATCATAGTAAGCTGAATGATCTTGATTAATTTGAAAATTGAACCAAAAGGTTGATAGGTGTGTAATAATAAAAATAAATAATATACTACCAGTAAATAGCATTGTTCTTGATGATAGTGATGAATTATGATTTTTAGCTTTTGATTTAGTAGTTATGTTTCCTGATCTTCTAGCTTGTAAGGACAAAGAAACCGAGTTGTATATATGCACAATTAAGATTGCTGCTAAACCAACTTCAAGGATTCTAATGAGCGGTTTAATCTTTTCTAGGCTTCCAACTAAAAAGTTAAAATTTTCTGCACCAGTATAAATGACAAGATTATTTAATAGATGAAATAGTAGAAAAAAACAGAAAAGTAGACCTGTCGTGGCAACCAGCATTTTCTTACCAATTGTTGAGCTAATAAATAATTTAAGCGATGACATTTAGTATATTAAATTCTCTCAGATTATGATATAATTTAACTATAAAATATTAGTGTAAACAACTATAAACAACTATAAGTGAATAATAACTATATTCTACCAGAAAGTTGAGCACCAAGGTGTGCTCCGTAGAATAATATAGCAACAAGAATAGCTCCTGAAACAAGATAGTGAATAATATATTTTTTATATAATTCTTCTTTTGATGTTTTAATGTAGAATAGTAATGCAAAGCCTATTATAGTAATAATTTGCATTGCTCCATGGTTATGCCAAATAGGCGATACGGAACCCAGGTGCCCAATTAAACTGTCATCAATGATTCCAGAAGCGATTGCTGCAAGGCTTGAAATGAGACCTACAAACATCGTCCACCAGCTAGCTCCAGATATATCTTTGCGATTAGTGAAATAGAATAAATAATCAAAAGCAACAGATGTAGAGATGAGCGCTATTGGGAAATGAATAACTAATGGATGCCAATCGCTAATCATATTTATTTAGTTTAATTCCTGAGTATACACTGATAGACCACATCATCCATAAAAATAAATTCAAATAAACAAAAGGAGATGACGGAATAAAAATATATAATATTACGCTAATTCCAATAAGGCCAATAAAATAAGTAGATTGGATAATTGAGCGAGATATTTTAGTTCCTAATCTTGTAACATAAGTATAACTAATTGTTAACAGCCCAATTAGGCTTACCCACCAACCAAAAAACCTATAGAGCAATGTAAGGTATTTAGGCAAATTCCTGTTGATATCATGTGAAAATAAATCTTGGTATGTTTCATCCAGAAGTGAAACATTTGCAGGTTCATCAAATAACCATGGCTGCGGAGAAAGTAGCCATAAAAATCCAGCGAAAAATGCGCTAAAACCAATTATAAAAAAAGGCATCATTGTATAATTATGTAAGGTTTTAGGATTCGACATTTTATTACTCAAACGAATCTAAATAATTTTCATTTATAAAGCTCTTTAAAGTTTGTCCTGATTTTTTTAGTTTATTTTGAATTTGCAACGTTTCGGGGCCATTATTAATAATATTTTTTAGTTCCATTTCTAGTAATGGCCGCTCATTTTTTATATTGTATAATTTAGATCTTTCATCTAGGCCATCTAGGGCTAGCTGAGAAAGAAACTCTAGCCAATATCCAATGGTTTTCTGTTTTGGTCCAATATTTGAAAAGGATAAATCAAATGCACATTTTGATAAATCATCCCGATCTTTTTTGGACCATGAATCAATCTCATCCAATAACGTATCTCTTGTTTTTTTACTAGTTAATAATCCCACCAAAAAAGCTGCAGGTAAAATATCTTTCCCTTTTTGTTGACGGTCAGATCCTCTAACCTCAAGGACTTTCTTAAATCTTACATGAGTGAATATTTGTCTACAAGCCGAATAAATAAGTTCGGGATTCTTTTCTGTAGCGATCATAGAACCTAAATCTCCATCAAATGCATTAAATATCCCTTCTGGGTTTTCTATAAAAATACATCCTCTTGATTGAATCCATTCTACATAATCATTAATTATATTTTTTTGATTGTGGATATTATGTTCAAAGAGCGTTCCACAGCGAGAGCTATCCGTGTTGCTCCAAATTTTCCATCTAAGATTTTTGCTGTTTACTTTTTTGCCTTTAATGAAGGGTGCATTAGAAAAAAGAATACTAATCAGTGGCTGAATTGCATCAGCGACAAATGCCATTTCGTTTGCATCTTGTTCGCTGGTATAGTCAATATTGATTTGAATGCTTGCGGTATTACGCATCATCCAAGGTCCGAGCTTTCCCGTGCTCTTAAAAAGATTATGCATTAGCTGATATTTATTTGAATTAATTAATTCAATATCTAGGGGGCTTGATATAGGCTCTACAGAAAAATATCCAATATCTATTGCATTATTTGCACAAAGCTCTTGCTGTATAAGCATATTTTTAGAATATTCATTTAAAATTTCCCACAAACTTATGGTTGGGGTAGAAGCCCATTCTAACTGCCCACCCGGCTCCAAAGAGTATGTATATTCATCTTTATTGTTTTTAGTAATTTTATTTATATCAAATAAAAGATCTGACGCAGAATATTGATTCTTATTATTTACGGCCAACCTATTTAAACTACCTTTTTTATAGTAGAAGCTCTCAATTTCAACACCAATCTTTCTGTGATGTTCTTCAACAATTCCTGATAAAATCATTGATTTAATTTTTTCAGATAAATCCATCAGAGCTTTTTTAATTGCTTCCCTTTATGCAACATCCTTTTAATAGAATGTTCACTATTAAGATTTAATACTTCATTATATTTTATCCATGCTACATCCTTTGATTCTTTAGTTACTATAATTTCTTCAGCTCCTTTTTTTGCTTCAAGTAAAAAGCGAACATCAAAATGGAAGTGGCTAGGAATATTGTTATATTTTGGAATAGTATGTATATCTATATCAAATATTTTATTACTTAAAATATTAAAGTTATTTAAACCTGACTCTTCGATAGCCTCATTAATTGCAACATCAAGTAGATTTTCATTACCATCCGCATGTCCGCCAAGTTGAAGCCATTTATTTAGTTGATAATGGTGAGTCATTAATACCCAATTATTAGTTTCATCAACTACCCATGCAGATCCAGTAAAATGCCCATATAAGTTTGATCGACTAAAACAATCTATTTGATTATCTAAAAACTCAAAAACCTGAGCAACAATCTTTTTTTCTTCAGGGTAATTGAATAAATATTGTTTTATTTTGTTTCGAAGTATTGAAATAGACATAATTTTATATATAATACATTCTAATATAACTTGATTTGGTGGAAATTATTTTTGGATAAAAAAACCCCTTACTATGTAAAAATAATAAGGGGTTCATTAATTAAAGCAGCATCAGAAGCCTTATTCTACAGTGTCTCCTCCTAATAAATCCTCTAGCTTAAATGCACCATCTTTTTCCATTTGTTTAGCGGCTGATACAATAGATTTTCTTGCATCATCAACGTCGCGTTTTGGTACGGCACCATCAACAGGCTCATACATTGCCTGCTTCTTTTTTGGTAGTACACCTAATACTTTATCGTTGATTGATGAGTCCATTCCTTTCAGCGCCATAGCGACAGCATCTAAGTCTACAGCATTCATAAGATCGCGAAGTAGGTTGTCCGGAAATATTTCGAAAATTGAATCGAATGTTATTCTATATTTTTTTACCTGTTCTGCAAGTTCTGGATTCTCCTGTTCAAGATTTTCCATAAAAATTGCCTCATCTTCTGCAGGCATTTCACCAAGAAGGTCAGCTAAATCTTTTCCACCACCCCTGGAAAAATCAACAGTCTTGGGAAGTTGTTTTGATTTCTTATTGAGTTTATTTGCAATTTGTACAACGGCCTCTAGTGGAACATCATCGAGATTACCAATGCTAAGCAAGACCTCTCTTTTTTCTGCTTCATCTAAGCGGTTTAATACAGCAGTGCGTTTTTCACCTTCAAGCTGAGCTAAAGTAATTGCTATCACCCTTGCATCTTCAGATGCAACCAAAGCAATTAATTGTTCATCGGTAAGTTCTTTTAAAAATTCGAATGGCTTTGTTGGTTCATCACTTTCTTCTTGAATAAATTTTTCACTAACAAAAGAAAAATAAAATTCTTCCATGACCTGTTTTTTTACAGAGAAAGAAACATCATTGATTCCTCTCATAGCAGCACGAATTTTACGAATCTCTGTTTTATCCAAATCATTTACCAAATTCAGCGCAAGGCTTTCACCAAGCACAGAAAATAAAATGGCAACTTTTTGTAATCCGGATAATCTATTGTAATCTGAGATCATAATAGCCTCTTATTTTTTCTTTTTCTTTTTATCGTCATCATCAGATTCATCATTACTTGGTTCAGGCTCAGGCTCAGCTGGTGCTTCTTCAACAATCCAATCTTTAACAATTTTATTTGCTGCTTGAGGTTGCCCAACACTCATTGATACAACAGCCTGTTTCATATCATTTACCTCACTTTGTAAGACCGCTATGTCCTCATTAGGTGTAGATACTTGCTGAACAGGTGTTTGACTAGCAGGCTTTACGACGTTTTTCACGGCTTGCTCCTCATCATCTTTTTTTTTAGGTCTTCTGGGAGGGTACATCATCCATGGTGGTGGCATTTGTTGTTTTGGCTTGCTGATTAACATAAAGACTAAAACAACTATTAATCCAATTACTAAGGCAGATAATACAGACACTAAAACAATCATACCTGTGCCACTACCACCACGATTTGATTGTCTATCAAGCTCAGCTTGAGCTTGGTCTAACATAGCAAGTTTTTCGGATATTTGAGAGTCAAGACTATTTTTTTCTTGCAGCTTCTCTTGTACTGAAGATTGTGCGGTAGCCGCCGCAGAATCTGAAATATTAGCCGCACCTAAAAAAGATTTAAGATTTTGAATCTCTTCATTTAAGGCTTGAAGACGAATAGAATCTTGCTTAAGCATTGCCTGTCGTTCTTGATCATATGATTGATCGCGCGCAGAAGCCTCAAGCTCCGCTAGTTTGGACTGAAAATATAAACGATCTTCTTCACGTCTATCTGCTTCGGTCTCTTTATAATTTTCTAATTCTTTTTTCCAATCAACCTCTCCCAGTCGCTCTCTTTGACTTTCTAAAGTTTCCAGTTTTTCTGCTATGTTTTTTAATAAGACTTGTTCTGCTGATTTTTCATCTCTTCGCTCTTTGAAACTGGCAGTCATTATGCTTAATACATCGCCTCTTGGTCGGTTAAATCTTGATGAAACCATCACCACCTGACGAATGTTTTCTATAAGCTCAGGAGCTGCGCCCTCCTGAATGATGATACTAATTTCCATATTTTTGACGCTAGCCATTGATGGTTTCATTTCTTTTTGAGTTCTGGAAACTACATTGTCGCCAGTCGGTGAATCCATTTTGGGCTCAACAGCAGGTTCTGAAGTAGGTTCAGAGCTATTTTCTGCAGTAAAGTCAAATCCTGGGATAGGAAGTCCTACGCTTCCACTAGCTGGAGCATCGCTAGCATTGACTAGATCTCTTGCGGATTGCAGAGATTTAACAGAACCTTCGTTTGGTGAAAAGGTTGTTTGGTTTTCAATCGCGCTACTAACCTCAAGATCTACACTGACGTCAATAACGTATTTGCGATTATCTATTACTTTCTCCATAGCATCTGAGATACGATTTCTTAGACTATTCTCAATCATTAGTTTTTGGGCTAGATAGCCATTGGATTGACCAGCTATTATTGAAAATAATATTGAACCCAATATTATATATCTAATTCCCATATTATGCCGCTTTTTCATATTTGCTCCCTTTATTCATATGAATTGTATTACCTCGATTAAAGTTTATTTGGTGCTAAAAATGTTATTTCCACGCGTCGATTTCTCGATTTCTGCTGCGGATTAGAATTATATTTCTGAATCAAATCAGTTGTAATTATTTCTGCTGTATTTTTATCTCTTGGAACAAACTCTCCATATCCTACTGATTGTAAGCGCGTAGGATCAACCTCTAATCCGATTAATAATCGCACAACAGCAGATGCCCTTGCGCCTGAAAGCTCCCAATTGCTTGGGTATCTTTCTCTCAGGCTCTTTGGCAGTGGATCGCTATCAGTATGCCCTTCTACAGCAATCATAAAATAAGACTCCTCAATTGTAGGTACTATTTTCTTTAAAATATCAAGAAAACCAGGCTTAGTTGTAGCAGAACCTGGCTCAAAACTAATATCAGAAGATATTCCTATGGTAACTCCCTTTGGGCTAGTAGTCACTTCAACTGGTGGTTCTCCTGTTTCTGAGTCTTGCCCCATTTCTTCAACCATTTTTGTTGCAGCCTTGTGAATATCACCCAAGGTCATTGCTTGATTATCCATCTCTTCTTTTGTACCTACAGATTTACCCATACTATCAGCCATATTTTGAAGTTTAACTGGATCTATTGTTGAAATTGCAGCAAGCAGAACAAAGAATGCAAAAAGAAGCGTCATCATATCAGCAAACGTACCAAACCATCCCGGTAGACCTTCATCTACCTGTTCTCTACCTTTAGCCATAAATTTTTTCTTTTCTTGAGGTGTTGCGGACACTAATTAATCTCCACCTTCTTGTTTCCATTCCTTTGGAGGAATAAATGAATTCAATTTTTCTCGCACAATAATTGGATGTTTCTTCTGATGAATTAGGCGCGCTGCTTCAAGCTGAAGATTTTGTTCAGTGCTTGAGGCAGTAATACGTGTTTTAATTTTATCTGCCATAGGTAGAAAAAACAAATTAGCAAAAATTGCTCCATACATAGTGGTAATCAATGCTGCTGACATACCAGCGCCAAGAGTATCTGTTCCCCCACCTTCACCACCAAAACCAGATAACATAACGACTAAACCAATCAACGTTCCAACCATCCCCCATGCAGGAGCCATAACCCCCATAGATTTAAATAGGCCTGCTTGTGTGTTTTCACGAAGCTCCCTATAATCTACTCTTGTATTTAGAATTTCTGTGATCTCCTCAAGAGAATATCCATCAATAACCATTTGAACTCCATCTTTGAAGAAAAAGCTCCCAATGCTATCAATGTGTTTCTCAAGGTCAGCTGTTCCTTTCCTACCAGCTTCAGCTGCCTCAACAGCCTCATCTACTAAGCCGCCTAAAGTGTCTCTTCCGCCTTTGAAAACAGCTCCCATAGCTGCTCCAAGCTGCAATACATCTTTCATTGGGAAGGCAACCGCGACTGATGCTAACATTCCACCAAACACGATTCCAAAACTAGATCCAGAAACAAACATTCCCATATCAGGTGTCATAAGAAGAATACTTCCTACAATAGCACCGAGACCAAATATTATTCCTATTAAAGTTGCAATATCCATGATTAATCCTCTATCAGGGTTGTTGATTTAAGTCGGTTTTCATGTAATGCTTTGAGGACATTTCTTACGTCATCGTATTCAGGGTCCATGCGAAGAGCTAGATTCCAATTAATTGTAGCGCGTTGAATATCACCCAACTTATAATAAATAGATCCTCTTCTTGCATATGCCAATGCCAAATTAGGATTTAATTCTAACGCAGCTTCAACTTCTTGCAGTGAAGCTCTATAATTTCCTGAATAAAAATACCTTAGCGAACGTGAAAGATGTCGCATTGCATCATTCATTTTTTGTTCGCTTACATTACTATTTAATTGTACTGCCTTAAGTGAATCTTCTAGGAATTTTGAATGCTGTTCCATAGCAGATAATCTAGTCATCAGATTACGCATTTCATTTGTCATCAATCCCATTGAATCACGTAAAGTATGAACAGTGTAGTCGGCCATCTTTAAGGTTGTATCAATTTCTGCCATATCAATATTGCCCGGTTGTAACCTTGGTGGAGGGGTCGGCCCCCCACCTGGTATTCTAGAAGCAGATTTCCTTGGGGCAGTAAGCTCAAAACCTAAGGTGATTGCAGAATGACCTTTCCAATAGCGCTCTTTCCATTTAGGCAGTTTTTCTATGTGGGTGAATCCTAGGTT
>CERS01100778.1_pt1 | contig 25201 bp, 28 predicted proteins | sample 356251 | NCBI WGS metagenome assembly CERS01 (sample SAMEA2621020, study PRJEB7988) | marine metagenome | isolation source: saline water (ENVO:00002010), including
TTAGCATCGGTGGCTAAATCAAAATCTTTTGGGTTCTTTCCTAATATGGCATCCCTAACGGCTCCACCCACAACAAAAAGTTTTTTTCTATTTTTCTTGAAAAGCTTGTGTATCTTCCTAATATCGGAAGGGATGTTGAGCCTAAATTTAGAATACTCATTAAGTGGTAATAATGTTCTAAGTTTAATCATCTGAAATGGTTATCTCACCTTCTCGTTCTTTATACCACTTACGGAATTGTGATGGTGTTCCAATTGTTATTTTATTTTCAGGTACAAACTTAAATAATTCTTTTTTATGAGATTCCACATCTTTATCAATAGATGATATTCGTGTATCGTTTTGGAAGTAATAATCATCCCAAACTCTTTTCAATACAAAACAATCCTTAACTTTAACATTGTAGATTAATATTTCGTTCCACCACGCTGATGATTTTTTTGATGGTTGTGTAATACTTTTCTTAACATCATCTTTATGTTTTTTCAATAACTTATTCGTAATGTCTATGTACTTTGAGATTTGTTTTGCTACAATAGGACCTAATTCTTTTTTGACTTTATTCATTACTTCAGTATATCGTAAATCCTCATTTTCAGGATCATTTTCAACTTTTTGTGCAATTTTTCTTTCTATTTCTCTCCAATCATCATAATTTGGCATCTTGGCCTTTTTTAAGGCAGTTTTTAAAATCATATGGTCACCATCAAATATGTGATGTCCCATTACCCACCTACGACCAGTTTTGTCTGGTACACTATCGAAATCCATATACTTTCGTGCTAACAATAAACCCTCAACATGGAATATCACACCACCACTATCGGTTTGAACACCACGACCTTTTGCTAATCCCGATGATTTGTTTGCCTTTGTGAATGTTGAGATTGATTTTTTCTTACCCAATATATCTCGCATGGTTTTTATATGATAAGGACCCGTAACATGGAAGGCATTAATAGGTATCTTACCAATTACTTGTTCCATCGTCTTTGGATATATTGGAACATAACTGTGTGTAAGTGTCCAAGATAATGCATCCTTTGTATGTGCAGGATACCACTTATCATTTAAATTTGAACCATACATGGTTTCGTTTAATAAGTCTTTTAGTTTAATCATCTTTCAATTCCTTACTGGCGTAATCACTCAACACATCTGGTAGAAAAGCGTGAATAAAAAGTGCTCCACTAATTTTCATCGCTCTCCACCAATGTTTGATGTAACTTACATTTTGTTCTTTCAAGTGTTTGTTCACTTTCCGTTACTTTTACCCTTTAGGTAATTTAAATCATCAGTAATTCTATTAATTTGTTCTAACAATTGTTCGTGTCGTCTGTCGCGTACCTCATCGCTACGATTCCACCTATCTATAAGTTTTACACAAATGCTCTCAACCTCTGATAATTTAGCGGTTAAAGAGGTTTGTAAAAACTTTATCATTCCAATAAACAAAGTTATTATTACACCGATTGCTCCGTATTCTGCATATGCTTCTAAGTTCATTTCTCGTTCTCCTGTTCAAAGTCCGTTGAGTAGTCTTTATTGCCAAACTTATCCCAACTGGCCTTAGTATCATAAAAATCCTCGTACTTGAGGCCTGTGTTTATGACCTTTTTTATCACTTGAACTCTCTGTATTGTTTTGTCATCCCCTCTACCTTTTGATGCATCATATGGGTTATCTGCCTTTGGAAATTCAAGTTGTGTGTAACCACCTTTTTCGAACCAAGGCTCGGGCTTATTACTATCTACTCCCAACTTTCGTTTTTTTCTTGCATTTGTCCATCCTGTATCTGGTTCTCCTGAATCCGCTCCGTAAGAACCATTGTTGTGAGAATACTCATTGAGTATATCCACAAGTTTAATCATTGAACTCTCTACCGAAAAATTCATAATTCTTTTTAATATAATGTTTCCATTCTTCAGGAACATCATCTTCTTCAAAAATTGCCTCAACTGGACATTCAGGTTCACAAGCCCCACAATCAATACATTCCTCTGGATCTATATAAAGTGAATCTGAATCTTTTGGTACAAATCCATCTACTTTTGCTTCTTCACCCCTACCCTCTTTATCATATGGGCCGTGAATACAATCAACTGGACATACCTCAACACATGCTGTATCACAAGTTCCAACACATGGTTCTGCTATTATAAATGACATCTTAACTCCTTTTTAACATTTGCTTTAAATCTTTTTTTGGTACTAAATTTTGTTGTTTCATCCATTTTTTTGCTATTTTATTTTTAACTGGTTTTTTAATGAACTTATCAATTCCTTGACCAACTAACATCTTAAATTTCTTTTCTGCCTGTTCGGGTTTTAAGTGTTTATTGTTATCCACAATTAAAAAATTACTACCACCGAACAACCCTTGAAAGAATGCCATATTTTTCTGAACATCTTTCCAACTATCCTCTACCACATCTGCTGGTAATACTCGTGGTCTTGTTTCGTTTCTTTGTTGTGCAACTTCCAATGAGGTTGTTACGAAAACCATATAAGTATCATAACCTAAATCTATTAATTTTTTTCTTTTTCTTTGCACAGATTTAAATTTATGACCAGTTCCATCAATGATAACACCCAAACGACCTTCCAAGTATTGTGCCATTCTCTGTTTATTTAGTGATTTAGCATAACCTCGTAAACCACTATATCCTGCATAATCTGGATCTGTAAGTTGTTTAAATAATTCGTCAGGAAACTTTTGAATGTTAAGGTAATCTACGGATGAATCTTGTCCATAAAATTTCTTTAAAAGCATTTCTAACTCTTGGTCTTGATTAACCATTTTTAATCCATACTTAGAAACATTTATTTTTTCAGGAATACCGAATAAACCTTTTGCAACATAGGATTTACCACTACCAGGACCCCCAGCTAAGAATATACCTTTAAAGATACCTGGATCTCGAACTCCTTCGTTTAGTAAATCTACTAATTTTATCATAAGCAAACTCCGTTTAGATGTAATGATTCACTAATAAATATAAGGAAAGAGAAATAATAGAAGTTATTTGAAATTTAAAAATCTTAGATTATTATTTTTTATATGGTTTATCATATTCTGAATCTCCAAGGCAATCTTATATTGATAAAAAAACCTATTGTTAATTGTTTCATCATCAAATATGGGTGAACGGGATTTGATTGTTGAAAAATCAGGTCTCACTAATTTATAATTACTAAGAAAATTGGTTTTATCATCATACTTTTCCCAAAGTAAATCTAAAGTTTTTGAAATATTTGAATTAGAAAGTTTATCCCCATGATGTCCTATAAAATTCTCTCTTACATTTTCAAACAATCTATCCTTTTCCTGTAACCATTTTAAAAATTTTGGATTACTTAATTTTTCTAAACCTAAAAAATACACATTAGGAAGTAAAGATAGTTCCCATAATCTTATAGTTGCAGGTGAAATGTGTTGGTGAAAAATTGCATGACCATTAGACATCCAACTTACATCTCCCCATTTATTATGTAATCTACATATCGCCTCTATTCCACACTTAAAAATACAATCGTGTTCATCTATTTCTTTGTTTAAATAATATCCATTTTTTAATCGTGTTGCAAAATCTTGTAATGGTGTGATTCCTTCCCAACTTACGGGTTCACCAATCCATAAATTTTCTATTCCGTGTAAATTAGTAACATTATCATGATAATATAGATTTTCTAATAATAAAAGTAATTCATAAATATATCCACTTTTCCACAATTTCATAATATCTCTAATCAAAACAACATATATTTTATTTTCATCATATGGTTCATTTTTTAAATATTTTATAAACTCGGAATTATCCTGCTGAAAATGATCAAGTGATGTGCTACCCATTTTTGCACTATGACCAATAACAACTTTATCCGTTCCTATTCCATTAAATAAAACTGTATCTCTAAAATTATCTTCCATTCATAACTCTTATCTCTTTAACTTTATATGATCCTTCTCTCCGTCCCCACCAAATTCGTGTAGCATAATCAAATCTATCCGTTACCTTTTCATCTATTGCCACCAAAGTATGTGTATTATTTTTTAAAACCTCATTCTTTTCAGCAACTTCATATACATTGTAATCAAAAGTAACTTTTTTTGGATATTCTGTGTTGAATTTAAACAATCTGAGTTTTTGATACTTGATTACATCATCCATTATCTCTACACCATCATCATCGTGTTTAATATATTCAGAAAAACTACTATGTAAAAAATCTTTGATTTCATCATAAAATTCTTTTCTATTATCCATAATGGTTAATGCCGTAGCCTCATCTGAATCCCAAGTAACATCTGAAACTTTTGGAACTACTCTACCCCAATAATCAAATCCCTCAACCGACCTTATCATTGCATCATAAGTTTCTTTGAATTCCTTTCCCAAGATACTTTTCTTATTACGAATACTGTAACTCATCAATTTTTCATAAAATTCATAATAAGTAATTTGATAATGATTTCGTAAAAATCTCGATATAAATTGTGTATGTCCAAGAAAATGTCCAAATGTAAATAACCACCGATACATATAAGACATTTTCCAATCTTCATAACTCATTGTATCAGTTCCCACCACAATGGTTTCTGTTTCAGGTGTTTGGTCTTTCATAAAACTATTATGATAAAATGGTCTTTTTGTTTCCACAAGTTGTATTCCGTATTCATCTATATATTCAGGATCACGAAATGGTGTATTTGGTAGTGCGGTCAATACATATATTGCCATATAATTATGACTACCAAATTCCATTAAATCAGTTATTCCTTTTTTGAATGTATCCAATGTTTCTTTGGGTAATCCCATTACAAAATCAAGATATGTAGGAACATTTTTATCTTCATATAAATTTAGAGATTCTTGTAAATTCTTTTCGGTTATATTTGACCTTTTTATTGCATCTAATGATTCCTTATTCAAGGTCTGAACTGCAACAGTAACTCCTTTGTTTAGTTCTCCACCCTTTAATACTTCCGCTATAGGTAACACTTGTGTAGGTTTACCTTTTGCCCATACAAACATACCCTTTTTTGGATATCCGTATTTAGAATTAACACCGACTAAGTGTTGTGATAAATCTAAATCTCTTTTAAATAACAAACCAAAGTTTGGATTTGCATCATAAAAAAATTCAACTTTATTTTTACCCAACCAATCTAATTCTTCATATATTTTATCTAATTCTTGTGATTTAATTTTCTGAAAATACAAATCTCCTATTTCACAAAATGTACATCTATAAGGACATCCCCTAACACTCTCTACTACCGCTTCAAATTTGTGATTTGTATTACTACTTACGATATTATCAAAAGTTCCATCGAGATAAGGACTTGGCATAGAATTTATATCGGCAATTCGTTCTCGTGTTTCAGTTGTAAATGTTTTGTTATTTTCTAATTTAACCGAACAACCCTTTACTTTTGTAAAATCTTTATTTTTTTGTAAATTTTCTAGCAGAATATCCTTGAATGTTAATTCTCCCTCACCATGAACAATTAAATCCACATATGGTTTTTCTTTAAAAAACTTATCCAACATTTCTTTATGATTACGAGGCACCATCTCTCCCCCAAAAACTATCAGACAATTTGGATACTTTTCTTTTATTTTTTTCGCAACATGATTGGTAATTTGCCAATTCCAAACCCAACAAGAAAACCCTATTACATCAGGATTTTCAATCGAATCGATAATTGTATTTGGATCTTGTCTATAATAAAACCAATCGGATAGTTCATAATTATCTGTTATATTTTTATCTTTGGTGCAATAAGACCAAACAACTCCAGTGCTATATGGTAGTCTAATCTGATTTGCATACACATCTGATATTTCAATTAGATAAAGTCTTTTCATTTTACTCCATGACAATATTTAAAACATCTTCTATTCTCTGTTCAGATAAAGGAAATGCTTTCTCGTAATAAGTATTTTGATTGTGTATTAAAATGTCAGAAAGTTGCCAATATAAATTATGTAATTCAGATATTTTCATACTACACAATCTTTTTAATTCAGACATAATCATATTGAATCTTTTTAAATTATCTGGTTCTTTATCATAACTCTCATCTATAAATGGATGAAATGTTTTAAATCCAAGTTCTTTCAATACTTCTAAAGTTCCTGAATTAGACATATATAAAAATGGATGAAAGTTAGTTAATGGTTTATATATTTTTTCGGACATAAACACGGAATACGGTTCATGATGATGATAAGAATCAAAAACACTACCAACTACAAAACTAAAGTATGTGTTGAGAAATGAATCACGATAAACATTACTATCCCATTGATTGTTTTGATTAAATATACCATCTACATCTGCTATCCAAGGTAAATCTTTTCTAAAATTATCGACAGAATCTTTATTATAATCACTTTCTCTATGAAACATATCAATTCCCTCTTGGATAGAAAAAGAATTACCCTCAATACCTTCTATGTCTGATGGAAATGAAACCATACCTTTTTTATTTAGTTGATACTTAAACATTTCTAATCCTGCTGCACATCTATGTGGGTGTGCTGAACGATTATAGGATAGAAAATGTTTATCTCGAATTACATTTTTAGTTTGTAATAAATCTTTTGGTAATATCAAATCTGTTTGACAATCTAAAAATCTCCAAAGTTGCCAGTAATGTGGTAAAACATTCATTTTACTATTTGGATAGTGTTTTTTAAACTCGGTTTCGAGAATGAAATTATTATCACTATAAATCACATTAGATTCGTCAATATTAAACTGATTAAGTTCTTTAATTAATAGATTATAGATACCATCGTTTAAAATACTATCGTGATGGTCTCCTTCACATTGATTAATAAACATAATTTTTACCTTACCCAATTTAATATCGTTAAGTAATTTTTTATTAATTCTATTTAAAAATCCTCTTTCTAAAAATCTACCAAGATGTTCTGCCTGAATGTTTAAAATATAATCATCGGTATAGGTTTTAAATCCACCCTTCCAATCATTTTTATTATCTGCACTATCTTCTGAAAAAATTACTCCATCTGGATCTGCATTCATCCAAAATACAGGTTTTTTTCTTTTTTTAGAAATATCATCGAGTCCATATTGATAAGAGTAATCATCATATTTAATATATGGTCTACCGATTAACTTTACAATACTCCCATTTTCTGTTCGTATTTCTCTGTAATCTCTATTTTTCATTTCATTATTTCATATGTTATATGTTTCATTTTATTTTCACAAAAAGGAACAACTTTATTATAATATACATTATGGTTGTGAATTAATACATCAGACATTGACCAATATAAATCATGTAATTCTGATAATTTCATATTACATAATTTATTAACTTCTTTCATAATCATTTCAAATCGTTTGACTCTATTTGGTTCTTTATCGTAACTCTCGTCTATAAAAGGGTGAAATGTTTTAAATCCCATTTCTTTTAATTTTTTTAAACTACCCATATTTCCCATATAAATTGTTGGATGAAAACTCGTTAAGGCCTTATATATTTTTTCAGACATAAAAATTGTGTAAGGATTTTCTTCTTCATAATCTTCAAACATAGTTCCGACCACTAAACTAAAATATGTATTAAAAAAAGATGATTCAATAACAACACTATCCCATACATTATCTTCTGTGAATATATTCTTAACATCAGCAATAAATGGTAAGTGGTTATGTAAATCGTTTATTAATTCACTCTTGTAATTATCTTGGGTATAAAATTTATCAACTTCGTTCTGTATAGAAAACTTATTTCCTTGCACTCCTTCAAGTTCTGATGGAAATGATAATATACTTTTTTCATGTAACTTATTTTCAAATATATCTACTATGGTAGCACATCGGTGAGTGTGTGGAGAACGATTGTATGATAAAAAATGTTTATCTCTATTTACACTTTTTGTCTTTAAAAAATCATCAACCGATAATATTTTATTTTGTGAATAAAGGTATCTCCAACATTGCCAATAATGAGAAAATACATTAATTTTAGAATTAGGATAGTGTTTTTTAAATTCACTTTCAATAATTAAATTGGAATCACTATAAAATATATTTTTTTCATCAATGTTTGCAGATACTAATTGTTCACTTAAAAATTTATATAACCCAACATTAAGAACACTATCTTGTGCACCACCTTCTTCGGCATAAAAACACAACTTTACTTTATTGTTTTGTAAATCCTCTAGCACCCTTTCATTAAATTTGTGCATAAATATCATATTGTTTAATGTATTACTAAAATTATTAACTTTAATAATTAATACATATTCACCTTGATACTCATCAAATCCACCATCCCATTGAGATTGAGATCCTGCAGGAAATTCCTCAATTAATTTACCATCAAAATCTGAAATAATATAGTAAATTGGTTTTTTTCTTTTTATATTGTGGTCATTAAAACCATATTCCTTTTTCATCGTGAAATAAAATAATTGTTAAATAATTCTGAGTTTGTAAGTTTTGAAAAAAGAAGTTCTTCATATGCCTCTCCAAGTTTTGCATATGCCCAATCAGGATCACCAAATTTTTTCATAATCTCTTGATTGTGTAATACTTTTGGAAATGCATTTTTTGCCATTTCATGAACTTGTTTTTTGGGAATATTACAAATTCTTTCGACTTCATTTACTACCATCAACATTCTTTTGTGGTCGTCTGGTTCATCATCATATTCCTCATTAAAAAATCCATGAAAGGTTTCAAATCCAAGTGATTGTAAGTATTTTAAAGTGCTATGATTTCCTGCAATAATAGTAGGATGAAAACATAGTGCACGATAAGTTTTTTCTGTTATGAACATACATTCACCATTATAATCATTTCTCTCATCAACATCATCGGATAAAAAATTTGATTCCGTTACCAAACTAAAGTAACTATTTTTAAAATGATTAACATCAGAAGTTCTATGTGGATAAAATTCTCCATCTTTTAGTTTAAAATTATCCGTTGGTTCAGAGGAGTCAGGAGCTGCCTGTAAATCAAGTATCATCGGAATTGATTTAGTAAATTCTTTATTGATTAAATCAGATTTTTTATATCCGTCTATTTTTAAAAAATCAAGAATGCTGTCATAGTTTTGTGGTCTATCTCCGTGTCGATGGTCGTTGAGTAGTGCCATTTCATCTCCACCACAACAATCTTTAGGTGGTTTCGTCCAATCAACCTTACAATCATTCGTATGAAGTCCATTTCCATTTGGTGTATTTAAACAAGATACTAAACCTTTTTTTATAATATCTCTTTTGAACAATTCCATTAAAATAAACTGCCTGTGTGGTCTTAGTTGACCATTATAGGAAAGATAATAATGTGGTCTGATATTATCAAACAATCTAAAAAGATCGTCTGGCTCCCAAGGAAACTCTCGTTGAGACTCACTTGGATTAGTTCTATATTTAAACTTATGTCTATCCAAATCCTCTTTACCATATGTCGGATACAACCAATCATGAGTTCTCAGTAAAATGGTATCTATATTTTTGATTGGGCCACCAATCGTGTTTGACATATTAGATTGGTATATTACTAATTGATTTTCAACATCCCACCCAAGACCTTTAAAAAATTCTATCAAATCAAAGCATTGTTTTGCAGTAAAAAATTCTTCGTGATTATTTACCACGAGTTTTAAACTTTGAACTTTTGTTGGTAATATATTAATTTTCATTTAATAGACTCTCTTAATTTATTATATAACATTTCTCCTCCATCAATAGAAGATAAAATTTTCTGATTGTGTTTTATTTTTGGTAAAACACTTACATATATTTTATGTAATTCTTCAATATCCATTTTACACAATCTTTCAACTTCTCTCATTATAAAAACCATCCTATCAAGTGGATCATCAATCTCATCATAACTCTCATCAAACATCTCAGGAAAGGTTTTAAATCCTACCGAATGTAAATATTTTAATGTATGTTTATTTCCAATCACAATAAATGGATGTAGAGCAACTGCCTTGTAAATTTTTTCCGTAACCCTAACCAAATTACCAATTCCCCAACCAAGACTTTCCCAAGTTGTTTCGGTAACAAGTGAAAAATATGTATCGGTGAAGTGTTCGGTGTGGATGTATCTATCATTTCTAATATCACCTAAAAGTTCACTCAACTCGTGTGGTATATCACCATAAGATTTACCAAGTAGATTATAAATATTACTACCATCATCTAACTGTAAATACTTGTGGTCAACATCAAGATTTATCGGTAACTTATCATACAATGTGGATATATAATCATGTGTAAAATTATATTGTTTGTATTTTTTATCAAATTTATCAAATCCCTCATACTTAGTTTCTTGAAAATTAAATAACATATCGATTTGAGTTTGTAATTCCCACCTATCATTTTCTTGTCTGTTTATTGCAGAAACTATTCCGTCTTTATCCAATCCATTGTAAAATAACCAATTTAAAACAAATAATCTATGACCATGTAAATTTGCATTATAACACAAATATTTTTTTGGTTTTTTATACTCCTCTAAAAATTTAAAGTATTTATCATCAAATGGAAAAGAATCATACACAAATGGTAATATATAAGCTAAATCATAACTAAATTCTTGTAAGAAAAAGTCCATAGTTGTAATTTGTGGATTGGTCATATCCATACTATTGTTTAACAATACAGATACGCACTTTCTATCAATTCCAATGTAGTCAAATATAAACAATATAAATTCCACTAATTGTTTTGGACTCACTTCTGAACAAGAATTAATTAATAATTTTATTTTTTTATCTTTCAGTAATCCAAAAAGTTGTTCTCCTAATATTTTTTCAATATGATTTTTTATTCTCTCTTTAGACCTTAATGGTATTTCATGGTCACCTATATCTGGATTATTCCAAAGAACTTCATCTCCTGTTGGATTATCTTCTGCCCACAAATCGTGCACTATGTGTTCGTTATTTTGAAGTTCAGTAACCCAATATCCTTCTTCATCTGGATTATTATAATAAGGAATCCAAGTTTTTTCTTCCATAACAACCGCATTAATCCATCCAATATCAATTAGTGCCACATTGTTCTCATAATCACCACTCTTTAATTTTTTTACTTTTGAAGAATGTAAATCACAATAATTTAACTTATCCAAAATTGGTGGTTTAAATCCATATATGTAATGTGTGTTGTGAAAACCCTCAAAGGTTTCACTTTTACCCAATGTTCCATGCCACACATTAATTTTACTATCAGACATTCGATATCTCCTTTAGTACATTTAGTAACAATTCTTCTCTATCAAATTTCAATAACAATTCATGGTTGTGTTTTATTTTAGGTAAGGTATTTACAAATTTTTGGTGTATCTCATCAATATTCATTTTAGATAATTTTTCAATTTCATCAAAAATAATATTAAATCTTTTTAATGTATTTTTTTCATCATCGTAACTCTCATCAAACATTTCAGGAAAAGTTTCAAATCCAATTGACCTTAGATACTTTAAAACTCCATCATTTGCAAACAAAATAAATGGGTGTGGTGATGCTAAACCCTTTAATGTTTTTTCACAGATATGTACCAATTCATCATTATCCCAATCAGAATGTTGATTGTTTATTGAGGTTTCACTTATTATAGAAAAGTATGTATCCAAGTGGTGTTCAATGGTTATAAATCTATCACTTCTAATACGATTTATGTTTGATTCCATCTCTTGAGTAAATACATATTTATCTCTGAGTCTTTGTTTAAAAATTTCATCATCACCTTGTAAAAAATCCACATCAATATCAAGGGTGATTGGAAATTTTGAATAATAATCATCTAACAAATTTACAACTGACCTATCATAATCACTAATATCTTCTCCACTATAATCATTAGTATTTCTGTAAGAAAGAAATTGAATCATTTCCGATTTCAATTCATCTTTAGGCACCTCAGACCTGTTTAAGAGTGAAATCAATCCATACTCATCTAAGTTCTTTTTATACAATGATAAAGCACTATACAATCTGTGTCCATGTAAATTTGCGTTATAGGATAAATATCTCTTTGGTTTTTTATATTGAGAAAGGTAATCAATATTTAATTCACTCAATGGATAATACTTACCCATTTCAAATACTGGTTTCACATCTCGAATAAAACAATATAAAAAATAATCCCAGCTGATAATCTTGGGATGTTTAAAATTTTCAGTATTGTAAATCAAACAACAAACATTTTTTAATCCTACATACTCTAACAAAAAGATTAAAGTTTCGGCAAATTGTTTCGATATCAATTCGGTATGAGAATCTATTATCAAGGTAAACTTACCACTTTCCATTGAATTAAATAAGTTCTTCCCAATTATATCAGAGAAATATTTTCTCAATTCCAATTTAGTTTTTAATTGTCTATTTCCGAAACTTGGTAGAGTTACTGCATTTTTTCTATGAATATTAGCAAAGAAGTAGTCCTCTACTATGTGAAAGTTCTGTTCCCTATAATAAGTTACCCTCGACTCATCCCACTTCAATTCGCTACTAAGTAGTCCTGGTGGAATAAATACAAAATTAGTTTTGTAATCACCATCTACCTTATCGAAATCTATACCATCCCAATTTTTAACTAAAACTTTATCAGTAAATGGCTCAACTGAAGCTTCATAGAAATTTGATTCGGTATCACTTACTTTGGTAGGTAGTCCAAAGTTACCTTTCCAAATAGTAAAATCATTTAATTTCATTTATCCCTCAAGTATATTTTTAAATTCATTCTCTAATTCCTTATATTGATTTGGAATAAAAGTATTGTAGAAGTGTGAATAGTTAAATTCTAATGTGTCTATTATTGAACAATACCAATCGTGTAAATCTTCTAAGGGCATTTCACATAATTTTTTAATCTGTTCTTCAATCATCAAAAATCTCTGTTGATTATCCAAACACACATCATATGACTCGTCAATAAATGGATGAAAAGTTTTAAATCCATAACTTCGGATTTTCTTTAAAGTAAACGGACTTGCAACTATTATAAAAGGATGATAATTCATAATCGGTTTCCAAGTTTTTTCTGAAATAAAAAGTTCCATATCATCTTGTGGTGCCTCACGAAAAATGGATTCCGTTACAATACTAAAATATGTATCAAAATAATGATTAAATGTTGTATGTGTAACCGACCAACAGACAGACATATCTTGTTTATCCAATAGTAATGGTAATTTATTATTTAACTTAACAGAATATTTTTCATAATCGTCAAGTATATCACCATCATGTATTACATCTTGAAAGTGATTCCGTTTTAACCAATCATCAGGATTATGAACAACATCATAACCTGTCATCCCCATCTGTGGATATGATACAAGTCCTTTACTTAAAAGATTATTTTTAAACAACGATAAAACTAAAGCAGTTCTATGTGATTTGGGTATTCTATTGTATGATAAAAAATATTTTGACCTCTTATCAAATTTTAATATATTTTTTTTATTTTTAGTAGCCCTTGTATTCTTGCCATGATAAAGTTGAAATTTATTATCCACCACATTTAATTCATGATATGTTAGTGCACAATAATTTATTGAAAACACATTTAGGTCTTTTGATATTTCCTTCATATGTTTTTTTAAATTTAGATTTGAATCACAATAACTAACATTATCAATAGGAATATTATACTTGTCCATCTCATCCAAAATAATTGGATATAATGATAAAGCACTTCTACCTGATGTTTTGGAAGTACCTTCAAATGGATAATATAAAAGAAGTTTAGCCCGTTTAGACTTTATATCTTGTAATGCCTCATCTGATATTTCAGAAAGAAATGATTTTTTAACCCCATCTCTTAGTATTGTATTGTTAGGATTATTTAATTCCCAAGGCTTATCAATTCCAAACCCTTCAGAAAAAAAACGAAATCCAACTGGATAAATATAATTAGGAATATTATTTTCGTGTATATCTTTTATTGTCATACTAACGGCACCAACTCCACGAAATGTTTCTTGAATTACTCCACCCGTATCACAAGGTCCCCAATCACCACATTTAAAATTGATACAATTATCTACAAAATAATTTTCATCTTCGCTATAATTTTCATATCCAAATACAATTTTATCCATTTAAATACCACTTTACCGTTTCTTCTATACCTTCTGTAAATGAATACTTTGGTTGAAAACCAAGTTCTTTTGATATCCTATCTGTGCTTACTTTTCTAAAAGGTATCGTTGTTGGTTTAGAATCATCCCATTCAACTTTAGGTGTTTTGCCCGTAACCTCTAATATCGTATTTAAAATATCACCAATCGTAATGGTCGAACCATATCCAAGATTGTATGGTCTCATAGATTCACCTTTTTCTAATACTAACAAAGCACCATTAACAACATCTTTAACATAGAGAAAATCTCTAACAACATCAGGACTTCCCCAAGCTATAAATGGATTTTCATCACTTAATACTCTTTTGATAAGTGCTGGAACTACATGACAAGTTTTTAAATCAAAATTATCATAAGGACCAAACATAGCAGTTCCTCTTGCTATTCCTATTTTCATATCGGTCAAATGAGAACAATGTTCCATCACCTTTTCACGATATCTTCTCATCCACCCATATCCATAATATGCTATGTAAGGTTCATCATCCCAATACTCATCTTCTGTTATTGGATATCTTCTATCAGGATAACCAGTAGAACTATTTACATCTACGAATCCTTTTACATTTGATTTATAAGAAGCCTCTAATACATTAGTTATTACTGCTATCTGATTTAATGCTACTTGAAAATCACTACTAACATTTGATGGATGACAAATTTTTCCTGCACTATGAACAACATAATCCGCTCCATCTACAAGTTTCATACAATCATTAATGTTCTCTAAATCGAGATTTTCAAATACCTCTATCCTATCATCTTGTATCTGTAATGGTCTTTCATGTGTATGTGTTACTACATTAGCACCTCTTAATAGTAGTTCCTCTAAATAATGAGTTCCAACAAAACCACTTCCACCAGTTACAACTACTCTTTTACCCTTATACATAATTACTCCTACAATGTTCTAATAAAAAATCTATACTTTCATCAAGACTATAACTTGGTTTCCATCCTGTTATTTCTTTAAACTTATCTACCGATGGAATCTGTAATGTAACATCTATTGGTCGTAACAATGATTCATCAACCGAAGATTCAATCTCAATGGTAGCATGTTTTTTTAATTTTTCTAAAATTTCTCCAACACTTACGGCTTCTTCTCCACCAATGTTATATACCTCACCGACTTTACAATACTTCATTGATTCCCAATAAGATTTTGCAACATCACGAACATCAATTAAAGTTCTAACTGAATCTAAATTTCCGTGTTTAATTATTCCACTACCTTCCTTTTCAATTTTTGCTATTTGTATCGCAAATGAAGTAGAAAAAATATCTTTCCTTCTCGGATTTATATACCCAAAAGTTCGTGTTCTTATTACATTTAAATCCCAACTTTTATAGTATGCATACCCTAAATAATCTTGAGTTAATTTAGAAACAGCGTATGGATTTACAGGAGCTATAGGACATTCTTCCGTAATCGGTACATTTTCTTCTGAAACTTTTCCATATAATTCAGAAGTGCTACATATCATTATATGTGGATTAGTTTTTGTAAATCTTATTGCCTCTAATAAGTTAGCAGTTCCCATAACATTACCACCAACCATTAACAATGGATTTATAAAACCTTCTCTTTGTTTAGCATGAGATGCCAAATGAAATATACAATCAGGTTTTACTTCTTGTAATACCCTTAATATAGAACTAAAATCTTGTAAATCACATTCATGTATATCAACATCATCTATACAATCTTGTAAATTTTTTAAAGATGGTTCTGTATGCCATCTAACTATACCCGATACCTTAACTTCAGGATGATTTTCCACGATGTATTCTGCAAGATAACTTCCTGCACTTCCACCGATTCCTGTTATCAAAACATTTTTAAATTCCATTACATACTCCTGATATAAATTCAATATCGTCTATTTCTAATTCTGGATAGTTAGGTAAAAAGAATCCTCGTGAATGTATTTTATCTGCAACTTTACCATGAAATTCACCAAATCTATTTACCCAAAATGGATGTAATCCAAGATTACCAGCACTAAATATACGAGTTTCTATACCATTTTCTACTAACCTACTAACAACTTCTTGTCTATGTTTTTTATTTTTAGCAAGTGCTCCAAACGAGATACTACACGGATTATCATCTCCCCAATCTTGAAATTCAAAATGTCCATCTAATTGTTTTGCATATTCAATATGATTTTCTGTCCTCATTTCTGATATCCAATCTGCCTTTTTAACTTGCATCAAACCTAAGTAAGCCTGTAAATCTGTTGAACGAAGATTAAAACCAGGAACTAAAAAAGTAAATGGTTCGTGAAATGTATCAACACTATTTTCATTCATTTTCTGTTTGTATAAATCCTTCGGTAAATCTTTACCCCAACCATGACTTCTTAACATAAGTAACATATGATATATATCTTCATCATCAGTATTTATCATTCCACCCTCGATTGTTGAAAATTGATGTCCAAAATAAAATGAAAAAGTTGACATTATTCCGACTTGTCCAGCCTTAGTTCCATCTTCATAACTTGAACCAAGTGATGCACAAGCATCTTCTATCAACGGAACATTGTATTTTTCGGACAACCTCAATAATTCTTCCTTGTAATGTGGAACACCTAATACTTGAACAAATATTATTGCAGAAATTTCTTCAGTTTTTAAAAGAAATTCTGTTTGTTCTAAATCAATACCAAATGTTTTCTTATCAGCATCAACCATGACGGGTTCTATTCCAAATTGTATCAATGGTGAAATCGTAGTAACCCAACCAACTGATGGAACGATTACCTTACCATCCAACTTACCGAGTTCCTTTAATGCATAAACCATTAAAAGATTGGCAGAAGAACCTGAATTTACAAATACAGAATATTTTGTTCCTATGTATTTTGCCCATTCTTTTTCAAACTCAACCGTAAGTTCTCCTTTGGTTAATCGTGGATAATCTTTTAACCATTCGATTAGATTTTGTATTTCCACTTCTGTTATTGTTTCTTTTGCTAACGGATATTTTATTGGTATATCCGTGTGTTGAAAATTACCCATTTATTGACTCCAAGTACCATTCAATAGTTTTTAAAATACCATCTTTAAAATTAGTAGTAGGTTTAAAACCTTTACTTTCTGCCCTTTTCATACTCATTAACCTTTTTGAATCACCCATTGGTTTTGTTTTATCCCACACAATTTCCTTGTCAAAATAATCAGAAACTATTTCTGCTATTTCTCTTATAGTTACACCATTTCCACTTCCGAGATTTACTGGTTCTGTAACTTTATTCTCCACCATGTGTAACATACCTTGTGCCACATCTTCCGAATAAATTAAATCTCTGATTGGTGAACCATCTCCCCAAACTTCTAATACATCATTCTCGTGTGCCTTTTTAATCAATGATGGAACGACCATAGACCATTCACCAAAATTATCATAAGGTCCATATACATTTGCAGGTCTTACGATAGAACATTTGTTCCATCTATTTTCTTCCATATACGCTTCTACATTCATCTCACCGATTCTTTTTGCCCACCCAGCAAACCAATCGTTTTCACTTGGAAATGTTTTCCAAACATCATCCTCTTTAAATACTTCGGCTGGGTGATACACACCAACTGAACTTGTATAAAGAAACCACTCTACATCAGCATTAAATGCGGCCTCAACCATGTTGGCATTAAATTGAATCATAGGAACACTAAATGATGCTGGTGATTCCATACACCTTACAGGTGAACCTTTTATTCCTGCTAAATGGAACACTATGTCTTGTCCTTCACAAACCCTTTTACAAACATCCCTATTTCTTAAATCATCAGGTAAGTCTGTTTCGGTTACATTTGCACCTCTTTCTTTTAATAATTTTACCAACTGATGACCTATCATTCCGTTGGCTCCTGTTACTAATACCTTCTTATCTTTCATAAAATACTGCCCCACTTATACTTGTTTCACACGTTTGGTCTTGATTTAAAAAAGAAAAACTTTTATGAAAAAAATCTTCCATTCTATAATTACCATAATTTTGTTTTAATAAATGAAATGGAATTTCAATACCCTCATAAAATTGATTGTAGTTTTGAGGATTTAAAGAGTCCTTAGTCCAACTATCTATTCCGATACAATCCGAATAAACAACCACCACAATACCAAGTTTATTATTTTTAAATGCACCCTCAAGAACTCTTTTGATTCCACTTGTTAAGTTTTTTACCAAATTTTTTGGTTGTTGTTCTTCATCATTTTCACCAAACCATTGACCATCAAAGAAAATTAAATTAACAGATTCGGTTGGGTTTTTGGGTGAGAATACATTATCCATAACGATAGAGGTATTATCAGTTTCTCCATATTGATAATTTACATAATGATTATCATAACTAATTAATTTTTCATAATTTAAAAAGTTGTGTCGTTCAAATTCTGCATCTACATTTCCTGTAACTATTATATTTTGTAATGATTTACCACCTAAATGATTCTCAACAAATGGTTGGTAAATTTCCTTGTAAGAATCGGATCTATTTTTCATTATAATAATCACCCCATTCAATTATTAAAGAAGAACCATCTTTGCTGTATGCATCTTTGAATGCTGGTAATATTTCTTCAGGTTCATTTAACAAAATAACATTAACCTCATTTAAAATATCCTTCATCACTTGTGTGTAATCTTGAGTATGTTGAACTCCACCATCAAGTGGACTTTTAGCACCAATGGAAGTTCTCATTATTACTTTAGGTTTAAAATTATCCTCTGTCATTTCTTGAATTTTATCCAAATGATTTACTAATGAATCCATACATCTAAGTAAAAAATCAAATCTTGGAAAACAACTGATTGGAACTAATCCCTCTAATGCCATTCCTGTTCCCATTCCCATTTGTATTTCTTCAAACACAGGAAGTTCAAGTTTCTTATCTTCCGATACCGTACTTAGTGTATTGTAAATCGCATTACCACTATAACTTACTGATTGTCCGAGGAAGATAGTATCATCTTTTTCACCCAACCACTCCATACTTTTTATTAATTCGTCTTTATACTTCATTAGAATAACACCCAATTTCCTGTTCCGTGATGTGGATAATCACGTTCATATTTATAATAAATTACATCATCTGGTATATCTCTACTACCACCCCAAGCCTTATCCGTTGGTGTATTTGTGCTCAATCCGTTATCCTCAACCACGAATTGTAATGGTAAATCATGATTACGAACATACTTATGTGCCTCGTAAAATATACCACTTTCAAAAGTCATATCTCCAACAAAACACCAAGTTTTATTTTTACTACCATTTATTTTTTGTGCTTTCGCAGTTCCTACGGCTATCGGTATGATTCCACCAACTATTGATGATGAGTAAAACTTAGGTTTGGTTGAATACACACTCATACTTTTACCACGAACAATTTGATTCATAAGTGTATCTCTTGGAATACCATGTAGTAATGCATGATAATGATTTCTCCAACTACTAAATACCCAATCGTCCTTATCAACATCTTCAAATATTTTTATAAGTTCATTTTCATTACCACCACTTAAATGAACAGGTGATGTAATTTTACCTGATTCATAAATTTCTTTTACTTCTGTTTCAAAGTCTATCAGAAATGATTTATCATCTGCTCTCTGTATACTTTCTTGTCCTCTAATCATCTATCCCTCCCATATATTATTGGATTATTGTGGGGCCATTCAAATCCCCACATCTCATCATTCCACTTGATTACAAATTGGTCATCGATATCAACATAATCTCCATCATATGCCATTTTATAATGAAATGTACAATCATCACTTAATACAAAATGACCATTACCACAACCAGGTGGAACTAAAACTTGTTGTCTATTTTCTGCAGATATTATAAATGAATCCCAATCCTTATAAGTTGGTGAATCTTCACGATTATCTGCCACAATTAAATAAAATTTTCCTTGAACACAACTTATTAATTTCCAAGTTTTAAAATCTCCGTGTAAACCTCTTAATGTATTTTTTCTTGAGTGTGAAACTTTATCCATTTGCCAGTTTAATTTTGGATATGATTCATCCCAAATCGTGTAAATATCTCCACGAAAATCTTCCCACGCATCTGATTTAAATTGTTGTAAATCTTTAATCATAACTTAATAGTCCATGTTTATTAATATATTCAAATAATATGTTTGAATATTCCTCGTGATCTTTTTCTGTTGGATATCCAAGTTGATTATCGTAAAATTTTTTACCAAAAAATCTCTCTTGTAATAAAAGTGAACAAGATTTAATTTCTTCCATATACTGATTACCAAATCCAACGAAGAAAAGGTATGGTATTTTATTTTGAATAAATGTATTTTGTAACCCAATTATATTTCTAAAAAAATGACCATATTGAAATTCATCTGAATAGTGATTAGCTAACCACTCCTTACGATAATATTTTTCGTCATCTGATGAATCAAAGCTAACTGTTTTATATTTTTGATTTTGATTGTGATAATACCATTCAATTCTTGATAAATCTGTTAATTGAATCACAACCATACTATCTTTAACAATATCAGAACTTATTAACCAATTATATGTTCTTCTGAATATCCCATCATTTGAAGAACCACTTTCTGAGAGTCCCTGCACTTTTTCAACACCAAGATTTTTTCCTAATAAATCATCCCATCCTTTTTCTTTTACAGCCTGTGCAGTTAAACTACAACCATTTGAAACTAAGTATTTCATATTAATTTATTACTCTTTATAAAATCAAATAATTCTTTAGCGATTCTTTTATGTCCATTCCTATTCGGATGATGTCCTTCTGACCATAAATTTTTATTTCTCTTTTTGTTCAATGAAAATTTAAAATGAGTATTATTTTTATCCGATTCATCATGTGGTTCTTCATCCCACCAAGTTGCAACTTCTACATTTTCCATAACTGAAAACATATTATCATATTTTTCATCAATATTAAAAAAATGTTTTTTATCAATAAGTGATTTTAAATTTGGTAATATACTTTCTATATTTTTTCCATCTTCATCACCTGTTTGATTCTCATCAAAATTACTTTTAGGTATGTTTGTAAATGCACTAAACATAACATAATCTATATCATTTAATTTACATAAATTTTGAATTGTTAAAACATTATTAAAATAACTAAATGACTCCATGTAGTCACTATATAAATAGGTAAAATAAGTTTCATTAATCGATTTAATTGTGCTAATTGGAAGGCCTGTTCTCTCATTTATATCCCTAATCCAACCACTACTTCCGTCATCATTTATAACATACATTCGATAAAAACCACTCTTGTTAGGAACATCTAACCAAATATCTCTCCTACCATATTCAGTTAATCCAAAAACTAATAAAAAATCACTATCATCATTTTGGTGCTTCGATAACCAATTTAAAAAGCATCTGACAATTCTTTCGTTTGAAGCTCCTGATATTCCATTGTTTTGAAACGAATTATAATTTAAAAGTTTTTTTAATTCATTTCCATATGACCAAGTATCACGAACTGATGCATCATAAACATATTCACCTGTTTCGTCTCTATCTAATTCATCACCTGCTGTCCAAGAACACCCAAAGGTAACAACCTTTTTTTCTTTTAATTCTCTTTCCATAACTTTACCGAAATATCTTTTCTGTTTTTCCAAGTCTCAGGAATCGACATACCACTTTTAAGACAAAATCCTGTAATGGTGCGTCTATCTTCCTTTGACCACTTATTAGTTGGTGTAACCCAATGTGGATTTTTAAGTGAGTGATTAATTATAACCAATCTGTTTGGATGTGGAAGTATTGTTTTTACATCATCCTTTAAAATCTGTAATTGACCACCCCAATCGTATTTCCAATTATGTTTAGTTAGATACAATATATAACCAATCGAACCCATATAATCATCGTAATGAACTCTTGAAAAATCCTTTCCATTTCTTTTATATTTAGTTGCCTGATGTCTAACCATTTGGTTTTTTTCTTTGGACAACTTTTCAAGTAATGGTTTAATATACATATCATAAATTGAAATTGTTACAGAATTATTTGCAACTTCAAAACTTGACCAAAAGTTTGCTATATAATTTTCATCAATTGATGGAAAATGTTTATTGTTGGTTTTCCACAAGTTATATCTGTTTTCTTTAATCTGTTTTATTTCTTCAAATTTACCATTGTCAAATATTTCAACTAACTCATCGTATTTATCCGTTGGTAAAAAGTCATCCACAATAACAAATCCATCTTTATTGTATTTATTCTTCATTTAAAAAATCTTGGATTTGTTTGGTGTTGTATAATTCCTTAGACCATAACTCATTTCCCCTTTGACTTGGATGACTATCTTGAAGAAACATAGAATCTTTACTATCTTGTTGTGTTAAAAATTTCAATTGAGAATTACCCCACATTTTATTTTTATAAAAAATATTCTTTGGTAATAAACTAAATAATTCCGAAAGTATATGATTATCTCGTATGGTTTCTTCCAACTCATACATTTCAATTAATTCATGATTATGAACTGCCTTAATTAAATCAACGGTTTCGTTAAATGAATTATAAAACATATGTTTGATATTGCACGATTTTAAAAAGAAATGTAAATACAAACATTGATTTAAATATTTTTCCATTAAGTATGGTAAATTAGAAATAGCATTTATATAAGATTCAATATGTGGATTCATACTTCCGTTTGAATCATCATTTAATGAATTAATACCCCAAGTTTGATAAATTCCATCGTCATTCATATTAAACATATGGTCTCTGTAAAATGTTGTCCAACTCACTATGACAAAATAATCATTGGGATTGAATTTATCCTCTGTGAATTTATCCTCATCATTTCCACTCCAACCATATTTAAAAAACCCCTCGTGATTATCTATACTTCCGTTAAATACACAAATTACTTTTAAAACCTTATCAACAATACCAGCATTAGATAATCCACCTCGACCAAAATTTAACGCTCCTCTTTCTATATTGTCTAAATGAGGTTCATCTACACTCCAATCATCTCGTGTGGTATCGAGTAATCTGTCTAAGTATCCAGTCCAACTATGTTTAAGTCTGTAACTATCCTTATACCTACCAACACTTGTATATGAAGTTTCTTCAGATGCAGATATTTGTTTTTTTGTTTCATTATATAATATGTTTGTATCAGGATCATCAAGTCCGCCACCTTCAACCCACGAATCACCAAATGTTAATATTCGTTTCAATTTATGTATTCCTAAATCTACTATAATCGTTGTTGATTATGATTCTATAAGCCTTTATTAGTTCTCGTATCCCATCATCAAGTGAATATTTTGGTGACCATCCTGTTGCCTCTATTTTATCGTTAGAAACAATGTAATTCCTTTTATCGGGATCACTGTAAAAATCTGAAAAATTAATATCAAAGTGTGGTATAAACTTTTTAATCTTATAAACCAACTCCTCTTTGTTTAAATTAGAATCCGACAATCCAACATTAAACATTTCACCATTGTATTTTTCGTAATTCTCTAACATAAAAACAAACGCAGAAATTACATCTTGTATATGTATGTAATTTCTCTTAAAGTCCTTTTCAAATACCGTAATATATGTGTCGGTAATGGCCTTATACACGAATTCATTAACCAATAAATCTAATCTCATTCTCGGTGATGTTCCAAATACGGTGGCCAATCTTAATGTTATTCCATTTCCATTATCCACTATAATTGATTCGGCATCTACCTTTGTCTGTCCATAATGACTTACAGGATTTAATGGTGATTCTTCTGTACAATGAATTCCATCCTCACCGACTCCATATCCACTATTTGAATTAGGGTAGATTATTTTTTGGTCGTCTCTTAAATTTTCTACAATAAATTTTATCTGTTCGTAATTTACTTCTGTTGCTAACTTTTTATCCTTATCGCATGCAGGAAACCCCACTATTGCCGCTAAAGGAAAAATAACATCTGAGTTTTTAATGTAACTTAACAGATTTTTTCTATCCCTAACATCACCCATGACAAATTCAAAATTTGGATAATGACACACATCAACCAAAGATAACTGCTTATACATTAAGTTATCATAAACCGTAACATTATATCCCAAGTCGAGTAATTCTCTCGATAGGATAGAACCTAAATATCCAGCACCACCTGTAATTAAAACTTTTTTCATTTTTTAACCTCACTTAAAATTATTGATTTGTCTGTAGCAGTTTCATAAAAATAAAAACCATTCCATGTATCAAATCTTGCCTGTATTCCTTCATTAGAAACACATTCAGAATAATCTATAAATGGTAATCTTTTATCTTCTTTACCTCCTGTAGCTATTTTTGACTTATAACTAAAACTTTTTATATATTCTATCAACTTTTTACATTTTTCCGATTCATTCTCGTGATTAAACCACCGACTCCTTAAAGAAATCCTCATAGCAATTCCATTTCCTCTTTTTGGAGGATCGTGAAAAAATCCTATTGGTGAAAAATAAGAAAACTTATCCCCTACTTGTGTTGTATAACCAAGTCGTTCAGTTTCATCTTTTTTAAGTATACACAATGTTCTACCTTCATTAAATTTTAACCAAATAAAATTATCTTCATCAACATGGGCACCAACTGATGGTTTTGGTATTTCATTATTTTGTCCACCAGCATCCCAAAATACTTGAACTTCGTGTATTGCAAACATCGAACCGAACAACTCAGTCAATACACTTGTTACATATGAAAAGTCATCCCAAGTATCATCATTTAAACTCAATGTAAATCTTTGGTCATTTACATTTTCAAATTTTTCGTCATCAGAATATGTCTTACATATAAGATATTTTTGCCAATCTTCTGTTGTGCTCATTATGTCTAAAATATTATTATGAATATTATCATAATTGTCCTTTAGAATATTAACATCTATTATATCATCAAGCGAAACATAATCACATCTTTGATTTAACCTATTTTTATTTAAGATTTGCATTCCGTAATCCATACCTAAAACACCTTTACTCCATATTTCTTACTAAACTCCACTCC
>CERS01036758.1_pt1 | contig 24462 bp, 17 predicted proteins | sample 356251 | NCBI WGS metagenome assembly CERS01 (sample SAMEA2621020, study PRJEB7988) | marine metagenome | isolation source: saline water (ENVO:00002010), including
CTATTTTTTCAATCCATTTGTCTGCTCCTTTAGTAAATAATATTACTGGGACCTTAACTTCACTATGTTCATTTTTTAAGTGCTCACATATTATCTTCATATAATAAAGTGAAAAATTCATATAATTTGGTGTTTTTAAAATCCCACCCCAAGTATCAAAAATCATTATCGCTTGAGCACCAGCATTGATTTGAGCCTTTAAATAAAGTGTTATTGAATCAGATAAATGTTTAAGTAATAAATGCAGGCTGGCTGGCTCAGCTTCTAACATACCTTTTACCTTGGAAAATTCTCTGCTCGACCCCCCCTCTATCATATAAGTTGCTAACGTCCATGGGCTTCCTGAAAATCCAATTAATGGTACATCGCCATTGAGCTCTCTACGAACAAGTCTAATTGAATCCATAACATATTTTAATTCTTGTTCTGGGTCCGGGAGTGGTAAATTTTTTATATCATTAGAATTGGTTATTGATCTTTCAAATCTAGGACCAACTGACTCTACTAACTTTAAACCTAAGCCCATTGCATCAGGTATTGTTAAAATATCTGAAAAAATAATCGCAGCATCTAATGGGTACCGGTGAAGTGGTTGCATGGTCACCTCACAAGCCAATTCCGGTGTTTGACATAGCGTAACAAAATCACCAGCTTTCTTTCTTGTTTCTCGATATTCGGGTAAATATCTCCCTGCTTGACGCATTATCCAGACAGGCGTCATATCGACAGGCTCTCGAAGCAGTGCCTTGATTAAACGGTTATTTTTTAATTGTTCCGGCATATAAATATTAGTTTTTTGTTGATTATTTACTTTTTGTAAATAATACTTTATTCGAGAGTTGATTACATCGACAATAAATATTATTAGGCTAAAATGCACTTATTAATTAATTTTATTAAGAGGATATTATGATAATTCCAGCGAGTGAACTAATTGCAGCAGCAAAATCTAATTGTGATTGTTTTGATCATGTTGAGGCTAAATTGTTTTTCGATAGAAACAAAGATGTGACCATAATTGATGTCAGAGAACCAAAGGAACTTGAGGACTCTAAATTAAATGATTCAATAAATATTCCGAGAGGCCTCCTTGAAATGAAAATCACAGAAATTTGTGAAAAACATGATGCACCAATACTTATTCATTGTAAAACAGGTGGAAGAGCTTCGCTTTCAGCTAATACACTTCAAATAATGGGATATTCAAACGTTCATGTTATATCTGCTAATTACGACGACATAAAAATGACTTTTGGCTAAAACACTAACGGATTATACAAGTGCGGGTAAATCTGTTTCACCCATAAGATATTTATCGATACCAGCGGCAGCTGATCTCCCTTCTGCGATTGCCCAAACAATCAAGCTTTGACCTCTACGCATATCACCTGCTGAAAATACTCCTTCAATATTTGTCATCCATGTATTTTTATCAGCGACAACATTGCCGCGATTATCACGTACCACACTGAGTTCTTCTAGCATACCTTTTTCCGGACCAAGAAATCCCATTGCTAATAAAACGAGGTCGCATGGAATTTCTTCTTCGCTACCTTTCATCTCCTCAAATGATATCTGACCATTTAGATTTTTCATTTCTACTGTTGTTATCTGTAATGCTTTAACATTGCCCTTACCATCATCAATAAACTTTTTTGTTGATACTGAATAGACGCGTTCAACACCCTCTTCGTGAGCAGATGCTGTTCTAAAAATACGTGGCCATTCTGGCCATGGGTTATCCTCAGCCCTTAAATTTGGCGGTTTTGGCAAAATCTCGAGTTGATGAACAGATTTTGCGCCCTGACGATTTGCGGTACCCAAACAGTCAGCGCCTGTATCCCCACCACCAATAATAACTACATGCTTTCCCTTTGCATTAATAAAGTTATCAGACATTTTTTCACCCTCACAAACTTTATTCTGCATAGGAAGATATTCCATAGCTTGATGTATTCCATTTAAATCGCGGCCACCTACTTGCAAATCACGTGACTCGCACGCTCCGCCAGTTAAAAGTAGAGCATCATAATCTTTTCTTAAATCCTCAATACTTATATTTTTTCCAACCTCACAGTTAGTTTTAAATAAAATACCTTCCTCAATTAACTGTTGTAGTCTTCTATCTAGACGTTTTTTTTCCATTTTAAATTCAGGTATACCATAACGAAGTAAACCACCCACCCTATCGTCTCTTTCAAAAACAGTTACATCATGACCAACACGTACCAATTGCTGTGCAGCTGCAAGACCAGCGGGACCGGAGCCTACTATAGCAATCTTTTTCCCAGTTTTATTTTCTGAAATCTCTGGTTTTATCCAGCCATTCTCCCAAGCTTTCTCAATTATTGAGAGCTCGACAGATTTAATCGAGACAGGATCATCATTAATTCCTAACACGCAGGATCCTTCACAAGGTGCGGGACAAAGGGTACCTGTAAACTCTGGAAAGTTATTAGTTTCATGTAATCTATTTATCGCATCATGCCATTGATCGCGATAAACCAAATCATTCCAATCCGGAATAAGATTACCTAAGGGGCAGCCCTGATGACAAAAAGGGATGCCACAATCCATACAACGAGCTGCCTGCTCTTTTAAGGGCTCAACAGGCCATGGCTCCATGACTTGATTCCAGTCTCGTAAACGTTTTTTCACTGGCCGGTAGGGTTGTTTTTCCCTCCTAAATTCGATAAAACCAGTTACTTTACCCATGTGCAGCCTCCATTACAGCTTCATCTTCCGATACTCCAATTTCGCGTGCTTTTTTGATGGCACTTAAAACACGTTTATAATCTCTAGGCATTACCTTTATAAACTTAGACTGATATTTATCCCAATTGTCCAAAATATTTTTTGCAACAGGGCTTTTTGTATAATTTATATGTTTTTTTAATAAAGTTTTTACAGTATGACAATCATCATCATCAGTCAATTGATCTAGATCAACCATTCCTTTGTTACAATTGATTTTAAACTCATCATTTTCATCTAGAACATAAGCGATTCCACCCGACATTCCAGCTGCAAAATTACGGCCAGTTTTACCGATAACAACAACTCGTCCTCCTGTCATATATTCACAACCGTGATCACCAATTCCTTCTACAACGGTATTAACTCCGCTATTTCTAACACAAAAACGTTCACCTGCAATTCCACGAAAATATGCCTCTCCTCGAGTGGCGCCATATAGAACAACATTTCCAACCAGAATATTTTTTTCCGCAACAAAAGTAGAATTTAATGGAGGATAAACAATAATTTTCCCGCCAGACAAACCTTTCCCAATATAATCATTAGCATCGCCTTCAAGAGTCAGAGTTACACCATTTGGAATAAATGCGCCAAAACTCATACCGGCTGAGCCACTAAAATGAATATTGATAGTATCCTCAGTAAGTCCCTCTCCGCCAAAACGTTTGGTAATTTCATAACCAAGAATTGTTCCGGTCGTTCTATTAGTGTTTTTAATTTGTGTTTTTATGTTTACTTTTTTGCCTTCATCCAGAGCTTTCTTGCACATTGGAACCAATTTTTTTACATCTATTGATTTTTCTAAACCATGATCCTGTTTCTTAACACAAAAAATCTGATCGCCTTTACGTGGCTCAGGCTTGAAGAGTATTTTCGAAAAATCGATTCCTTTTGCTTTCCAGTGATTTATTGCTTTTCTTACATCTATCTTATCGACTTGTCCTATCATCTCATCAATTGTTTTATATCCTAACTGCGCCATATACTCACGAACTTCCTGAGCAATATATTTAAAAAAGTTTTCAACAAATTCGGGTTGTCCTGTGAATTTTTTTGTAAGCTTCGGGTTTTGAGTTGCAACTCCCACGGGGCATGTATTTAAATGACAAACACGCATCATTATGCAGCCCATAACAACTAATGGTGCAGTCGAAAAACCAAATTCTTCTGCACCCAATAAAGCCGCAATAACTACGTCTCTTCCAGTTTTAAGTTGCCCATCAGTTTGCACAACAATGCGATCTCTCAGGCCGTTTTGAACTAGTACTTGCTGTGTTTCAGCAACACCAAGTTCCCAAGGTAGTCCAGCATGCTTAAGGGAGCTTATTGGAGATGCTCCAGTTCCACCATCATAACCTGAGATTAGAACAACATCAGAATGTGCTTTTGCAACGCCTGCCGCTACAGTGCCAACGCCAACCTCGGCAACTAACTTGACATGTACACGTGCGAGTGGATTTGAGTTTTTTAAATCATGAATAAGTTGTGCTAAATCTTCTATTGAATAAATATCATGATGAGGTGGTGGTGAAATTAAACCGACACCAGCTGTTGAATGGCGTACTTTTGCAATCCATGGATAAACTTTGGTTCCTGGCAATTGACCGCCTTCACCTGGCTTTGCCCCTTGGGCCATCTTAATTTGAAGATCATCGGCATTTGCTAAATATTCGCTGGTAACACCGAAACGTCCTGATGCTACTTGCTTTATTGCACTTCTTCTTGAATCTCCGTTTTTATCCCTTTTAAATCTATCAGGATCTTCACCGCCTTCTCCAGTATTTGATTTACCGCCAATACGATTCATAGCAATTGCTAATGTTTCATGCGCTTGTTTACTAATCGACCCATATGACATTGCTCCAGTTGAAAATCTTCTCATAATATTTTCAATAGGTTCAACTTCGTCAATTGAAATTGGTTTTTTAGCAAATTTGAATTCAAATAAACCTCTTAATGTTGCTAAATTTTCGTTTTGCTCATCAACTAAAGCAGTATATTCTCTAAAAATTTCATATTGACCGGAGCGGGTAGCATGCTGTAATTTAAAAACTGTATCGGGATTAAAGAGATGGTACTCCCCATCACGACGCCACTGATATTCACCCCCCCATTCCAATTCTTTTTGTTTAATATCTCGACTTGGGTAAGCATTATTGTGACGCTGACTTATTTCTTTTGCTATTACATCAATTCCAATACCGCCAATGCGTGATGCTGTCCAAGTAAAATATTTATCTACAAACACTTTTTCAAGACCAATTGCTTCGAAAACCTGTGCGCCACAATATGATTGAATTGTTGATATCCCCATTTTTGACATTATCTTAACTAAGCCTTTATTAGCAGCCTTGATAAAATTCTCCACTGCTTCACTCTGATTCATTTGTGGTAAATATCTTTTTTGAATTAAATCATTCAGAGAATCAAAAGCTAGATAAGGATTTATAGCGCCAATACCATAACCTAAAAGCACAGCAAAATGATGAGTTTCTCTCGGCTCTCCTGATTCAAGAATCAAACCAAGTCGAGTACGTTTTCCATTTCTAATCAAATGATGGTGGACGCCAGCAGTTGCTAAAAGTGCGGGTATTGCTGTTTCTTTGTCATTAACACCACGATCAGAAAGAATTACAAAACTGTAACCATCATCTATTGCTTGGTCGACAGCTGCACAAACCCTATTTAGAGCTTGATCTAAACCTTGAGAACCTTTTTTTACTTCATACAAAATAGGAACTTTTTTTGTTTTCATTCCCGATACACTAATATTAGACATTTTTGATAATTCTTCGTTAGTGAGAATTGGAGAATTTATTTTTACCCTTTGACAGCTTATTGATGTTGGATTTAAAAGATTACTCTCTGGTCCGATAGTCGTAGCAACCTGTGTAACAAGCTCTTCCCTGATACCATCTAATGGCGGATTAGTTACTTGCGCGAATAATTGTTTAAAGTAATCATAAAGTAAACGAGATCTATTAGATAAAACTGCTAAAGCTGTATCTGTTCCCATAGAACCTGTTGGCTCCATACCGTTTTTTGCCATAGGCGCCATTAGTATTTTTAAATCTTCATAGGTATAACCAAATATTTGTTGGCGCTGAAGAAGAGTCCCTGAATCAGAATTTAATAGCTTTGCTGGTGGTGATAATTTTTCGATTGGTATCAAATGCTCTTTAAGCCATTCTCCATATGGCTCAGCATTAACAAACTCCTCTTTTAATTCAGAATCATCGATAATACGTCCCTGCTTCGTATCCACCATAAAAATACGACCAGGATGTAGTCTTTCCTTTATCTCAATATTTTCTGGTGGAATGTCTAAAACACCTACTTCCGATGCCATGACAACCATGTCATCTTTAGTTACGTAATAACGTGAAGGTCTCAAACCATTTCTATCAAGAACTGCGCCAATAACATCACCATCGGTAAATGCAATAGAAGCCGGTCCATCCCATGGTTCCATCAAACAGGCATGATATTCGTAAAAATCCTTTCTTTTTTGATCCATCGTTTCATGTCCAGACCAGGCTTCTGGAATCATCATTAACACTGCATGAGGTAGGGGACGACCTGACATATATAAAAATTCCATAACATTATCAAATATTGCAGAGTCACTTCCCCCTTCCGTAACAATTGGAAATAGTTTACTAATATCATCACCAAATAATTCTGATTTACATAAAGACTCGCGAGCGCGCATCCAATTGCTATTTCCTCTTACGGTATTGATTTCTCCATTATGTGATATATACCTAAATGGATGTGCAAGTTTCCATTCTGGCATTGTGTTGGTTGAAAAACGTTGATGAACGAGTGCTAATGCAGATTCAACATCGGGATCTGAAAGATCTGGAAACATTGGTTCAATTTGTGTGCCAGTCAACATTCCTTTATATAAAAAGGTACGACACGATAATGATGGTACATAGAACAAGCTTTGTTCAGTCATATCAGAATTCCATATAATATTCTCAACTCGTTTGCGAATTATATAAAGCTTCCGATCAAATGCTGCTGAATCTAAATCTTTATTTTTTTCAATAAATATTTGCTTGAAGGTTGGCTCACCCTCTTTAGCTGTTGGACCTAACGAGGAATCATTTGTTGGAACATCTCGCCAACCCAATAACTTTTGATTCTCTTCTTTAATTATCTTTTCAAATATTTTTTGGCAATCTTTAGATTGTGATTTATTGACGGGTAAAAAAACCATCCCTGTTCCATACTCATCGTCATTTGGTAAGTTTATATTAATATCACTGCATACTCGCTTAAAAAACTTATGTGGTTTTTGAATAAGTATACCCACACCATCGCCAGTATTTTCTTCACAACCACATGCACCACGGTGTAACAAATTCTTTAATATTGTTAGAGCATTATCGACTATTTCGTGAGATTTGCGTCCCTTCATATTGACAACAAAACCGACACCGCAAGCATCACTTTCTGTTTGCGGTTCATATAAACCTTGTTGTTCTTGAAATTTTTTCATAAAGATTTTTTCTCAATAAACGCGAGCATAGAACAGTATTATGACTGCACATACAAGACACAAAAGGGCTGAAATTATAATAAAGAGGCGTGTTTATGTCACGGTGCTTCGTGCGTCATACTTATACAGATTTTTTAGCAATCGAGCATAATTCAATTTATTTTTCAAGTACTTAGAATATGACAATGCTATTGAATTAACTCTTTTATACTTCCGACTGTCCTGACCCATGGTTTAATTTGTCTAGCTTTTTCCGGTAATTTACTGATTTCAGCACGCGCCAGATCACTACTATCAAATAAACCATATACTAGAATATGGTAGTTTTTTCCTTTAATGTTTGCAGAAAGCTCTATTATTTCATCATTATTATCAAAATACTTTAGATAATTTGTTATTGTTTCCGTTTTTATAGCACTAATTAATTGGAGTACATATTTATCAGAACTTTGACTCATTAACCAATCAATATCTTTATTTTTTTCTTCTACTACTTCAATATTATCATTCTTAATTTCGTTTGTTGTGGCAACACTAGCAACACCTCTAGTTTCAATATTTATATTGTCTTCAGGAATAGAAAGAATTTCGATGCCTGTAATATTATCATCCTGACTTTCAGTTATAATTTCACTATTATTCACATAATCATTAATTGTTGATACCTCGATTTCCTCTTGAATTTCAGACTCATTAATCTCTTGCAGCGCAATCAATAAATCTTTATCTATACTTATATTATTTTTGCTTTCTTCTGGCAGGTCTATTTTAAATACAACTTTTTTATTCTCGTCATTATGATCAGCTAGAAAAGATTGATAAACAACGAGTAAAATCACTATTGATAATACACAAAAAACCTTATAATTTTTAAAAAGTGAAAAAAAATTATTAGAATTTTTTTGTATATTTATTTCATTTATTGTTGATATTGGATCTTTTAAATACTGTTTACAAAAAACATCGATTTTCTCTTTAGAGCCATTTGTGATAATAAATATTTTTTTTAAAATTTGATCGGAAAAAATATTTTTATCCAATTCATTATTTATGTATTTTTCTTGAATATAGTTTTTTGTCTCTATTTCATTAAAATCTGTCATATATTGTATAAATCACCATTATGTAATTCTGTCACACTCAGATAATGCAAAACGATCTGTCATACCTGCTATGTAATCAGCTATCATTCTAGCTTTTTTCTGTTCGTGCTGCTTTTTATCATACAACTTAATTTTTCTTTGAAGCTCATTAGTTAAAAGCTCTGGTTTTTTCATATAAGTTTTGAAAAGGTATGTGACAGTTTCTTTTGCTTTTTTTGTCATTAGGTTGACTTGTTCATGTTGGTATAACTTTTTTCTAAGTAAAACTTTTAAATCTTTATGTTTTTTTTCTACCAATAAACTCATTTTAATTAATAATTTCTCACTATTTCGTACTGAGTTAACATTATTTGGTTTACACTCATCAATAATTATTTTGCTTGTCTCAATAAGATCGCTAACAATATAATTAATCATATTTCTAACAACTTCATGTCTTATCTGCCTTTGATTTAATTCTTTGCATTTTTCACAAACCATTTCATATTGCTCTAGAAAAAAATCAGACTCATTTAAAATTTCAAAACTGAGTAATCCAGCTCTCAAACCATCATCAATATCATGGTTGTTATATGCAATTTCATCTGCAACATTAGCAATTTGTGCCTCTAGACTTGGTTGATTATTATTTAAAAATCTTTCTCCTAGTTCGCCTAATTTTAATGCATTTTTCTTTGAACAATGTTTTAAAATTCCCTCTCTAGTCTCGAATGTTAAATTAAGTCCAGGAAAATCTAAGTAGCGTTCTTCCAAAATATCAACTATTCGCAATGATTGTAAGTTATGTTCAAATCCGCCAAAATCTCTCATACATTTATTAAGAGCATCCTGTCCTGCATGTCCGAATGGTGTATGACCAAGATCATGAGCCAAGCATATTGCCTCGGTGAGATCTTCATTTACATTGAGTGCACGGGCAATTGTTCTACCTATTTGTGAGACTTCAATTGAATGGGTGAGTCTAGTCCGAAACATATCTCCTTCATGATTAACAAATACTTGCGTCTTATATTCTAAACGACGAAATGCTGAACAGTGAATTATACGATCCCGATCGCGTTGAAATTCATTTCGATAATTTGACTGAGTTTCTTTATGTAATCTTCCTTTAGATTCATTTGGTAAAACGGCAAAATTTTTTAATTCTTTTGTTGCCATAAATTCTCTCGTCACAAAAAACTCTCGATTGTTTCTTTCAATAATTCATCAGAATACTCTGAGGTTAAAAAAGCTTCGCCAATATTTTTTAACAAAACCAAATGTAAAATACCCTCTTTACTTTTTTTATCAATCTTCATATTTTCATATATTTTTTCGAATTGTACGTCCTTATGTATTTTCACTGGTAGATTTGCCTTAATTAATAACGATTTTATTCTATCAAGATCACTTTGCTCAAAAATACCTAATCTCCTTGATAAATCGGCTGCCATCAACATGCCGCAACCAACAGCCTCTCCATGTAACCATTTTTTGTAAGACAGCGCTGTTTCTATCGCATGGCCAAATGTATGTCCAAGATTTAATATGGCTCTATACCCAATCTCTTTTTCATCTTCAGCAACCACTTCTGCCTTATTAATACAGGAACGTTCGATTACATATGATAATGACTTTTCATCTCGCATGACTAATGAACTAAGATTTTCCTCTAGCCAATCGAAAAATTTTCCATCTTTGATAATTCCATATTTAATAACTTCAGCCAGACCTGCTGAAAACTCTCTCTCTGGTAGCGTTGATAAAACAGATGTATCTGAAAATACAGCAGATGGCTGATAGAAAGCTCCTATCATATTTTTACCTGAAGTATGATTAACTGCTGTTTTGCCTCCTACAGATGAATCTACTTGTGCTAGCAAAGTTGTGGGTATTTGTATAAATTTAACTCCTCTCTGATAACACGCTGCGGCAAATCCGGTAAGATCGCCAACCACTCCACCACCTAATGCAATTAATATGCATGTTCTACTAAACTTTTTTTCTATCAATTTACTTATTACATTATTAAAGTATTCGAGAGACTTAAAAGATTCTCCATCTGGTAATATATAAGTTTCATAATCTAATTCGCCTACATGTTTTTCAATTATACTCAAATAAAGTGGCGCAACCTTTTCATTAGTAACAATTAGAATTTGTTTACTGGTAAGATATCTTTCGAATAGATTTGTATCCGACAGTATTGAATTACCAATGTATATGGAATACGTTCTGTCCTTTAAATTAACTTTTATTGTTTTCATATTTATTAATTAGTTTTAATATTTTTTGCAAAATTTCGGATGTTCCCAAAATATCTGTCTCTACGACTTCGTCTGCTATAGACGCATAAATTGATTCTCTTTCTGCAAGAATTTCTTTAATCTTGCCCAATCGATCATTGCCCTGTAACAAGGGACGACTTTTATCACCAGAGGTTCTTTTATATATCTTCTCAGCTGATGATTTAAGATATACGACCAACCCGTTATCAGCTAGCATATTTCTATTTTCCTCATCAAGAATAACCCCTCCACCAGTTGAAAGAACTATATTATTCAACAATACTAATTTTGAGATTATCTTTTTTTCACGCTCTCTAAATCCAGAATCTCCTTCTATCTCAAAAATAAGAGGTATATCAGCACCAGTATTTTTCTTTATTTCTTCATCTGTGTCATAAAATTTTTTTTCTGCTTTATTTGCCAATTTTTTACCGATAGTAGTTTTACCAGATCCCATTGGTCCAATTAAAAACACATTGTTAAGCTTATTTACCATTAATATAAATTATATTGTATTTTTAATTTTATTTTGAAGAAAACTTATTTACGTACTTAATTATACAAAAAAAAGGGTACAGCCTTACGGATATACCCTCCATTATTATATCTTTTGTAATTATTATTTTATTTTCAGGCTATCTTTCAATATTTTTGGTGTTATAAATATTAATAATTCATCTTTTTTTCTATCTATGTCAGTCCTTTTAAATAAAAATCCAACATAAGGAAGATCACCGAAAAAAGGTATCCTATCTACTGTTTTTCTGTCAGATGATGTATATACACCACCTAATACTACAGTTTCACCATTATTCACTAACACCTGAGTTGTTACACTACGAGTATTAATTGCTGGCACCCCGAGTACAGTAGTACCACTTACAGTATCTTGATTGACTTGCAAATCCATAATAATACGATCATCAGGAGTGATTTGCGGTGTTACACGAAGACTGAGAACTGCATCCTGAAAAGATACAGAAGTTGCTCCACTAGATGATGCTTCTTGAAATGGTATCTGAACACCAGATTCGATAATAGCCTCGGTCTGATTAGCTGTAATAACTCGTGGGCTTGCTATATCTTCTCCTCTTCCCTCAGCAATTAACGCAGATAACTCTAGTTGTAACAGATAAGAACCGACTTTACCGACTGCCAGTGCTAGCGCTGCTGCGTCAGCTGGTGTTGCCGGTAAACTCACAATCAAACCTTCAGTTGTGTCAGCGCCAAAAGTAGTCAAAGCACCGAAATCAGTAGTCCCGGCTTTATTACCTCCAATAGAAACAAAAGGATCTTCTGGTGCGGCACCAATATCTCCTCTCGTTGTTGTTCCTTGTTTACTTGCTTTTGAGTAACCAAATCTAACGCCTATATCTTTAGCAAAAGATTCATCTGCATTAACGATGCGAGATTCAATTAGCACTTGCCTGACTGGTACATCTAATTTCAATATTAATTCTCTAATTGCTTTGAGACTGGTTGCAACATCTTGAACAATCAATGTATTCGTTCTTTGATCAATCGAAACAGTTCCGCGTTCTGACGTTAACTTATTCTCGCCCGACTGAATTAATGACGACAAATCAGATGCATTTGCATAATTAACTTGAATAAACTCAGTTCTTAATGGCGCAAGTTCTTCTATTTGTTGGTTAGCTTCAAGCTCAACACGTTCACGTGCTGTTAACTCATCTTGAGGTGCAACCATCATTACATTGCCATTTACTCGTTTACCCAATCCTCTTGATTTTAAAATTATATCGAGTGCTTGGTCCCAAGGAACATTTTTAAGACGAAGTGTTACATTGCCTCCGACAGCATCACTAGTGACCATATTAAGTCCGGTAAAATCAGCAATTAACTGTAGCACTGCTCTTACTTCAATATCCTGAAAATTAAGCGATAACCGTTCGCCTGTATATCCAATTTTTTCTTTAATTAGCTTTTCTTTTTCTTCTTTGCTTAGCGGTTTAAATTCAATAGTATAATTTTCATCAGACTGGTAAGCTAAGTGATCAAAATCTTCGTTGACTGCACTGATAACCATCTTGGTATTACTGCCACTTGCAGCTGTATCTATCTCTTTTACAGGAGTTGCAAAATCTATCACATCCAGCTTTCTATCTAACTCTGAAGGTAACTGCGCTCCGATAAAATCTATCACAACATTTCCACCTTCAGTTCTCATATCAATTGGTATCATTGGATTTGATAATTCAACAATAATTCTTCCTTCGCCTTTTTCACCTCTCCTAAAATCAATACTCTTGATGCTACTTAATGAAGATGAGGTTTCTTTGGGTGCTTCAGAATAAGATCCTGTTTGCGAATCGCTTTTTGCAACACTTGCGCCACTACCTAAACTTAGAATTACGGTATTACCACTTACATCGATTGAATAAGATACGGAGCGAGTTAGATTAATTACCACACGTGATCTTCCTTTAGCTTCGATTGCATTTAAGCTATTAGCCATCCCTATACCGATAGTTTGTGATTTTTCATTAAGATTGAGTGATGTGTTTGGTAAATCAATAACAACCCTAGCAGGATTGTCCACGCTAAAGGTTAATGGTTCAGATGAAAGGGCTTCAGAGAGCTCCAGTTTTATCTGGACCCTTTCGCCAGGCATAGAGGATGTCTTTATGCTGTCCAATGTTACAGCTGCAACCGAGCTACAGAAACAGACACCTACTAGTGTCGCTAGAAGGTGTATTGCTCGCAATTTTTTATTCATATAATTCATATACATATGTAATATATCAAATCTAGTACTTAATATCATAACGTTTATCTATATTTATTATTCTATAAGGGGTAACAACGCCATTCTTTCTTCATATCTACCGTTGTTATCCTTAACAATTTCCCTTATTTCAATTTTTTCCTCTTGAATCGCTGTAATCTTGCCAATATTTAAGCCGATGTAGTTCCCCGCTTTAACCCTATGAACAACGCCATTTGGGTCCGTAACAATGCCCCATTGGGTATTTTCGTTCTCGATTGTCCCAACCATTTTAAGGCTGTCTAACTCAAATCTCTCCAACTCTTCTCTATTTCGATTCTGTATTTCCTTTCTCATCTCTTCGGTTAATCCATCATCAACCGGTCCATCCGAATCACCAATAATCTGTGTTTGCTCCTCAATAACATAAAATAATTTAAACGGACTGGTATCACCTAATTTTCCTGATTCGTACAAGTAAGCCTCATAAGGTTTTATTTCTGGCAAGGGTACAAGTTTACCGCCTGGTGTTGACATAATATTGGACACTTGCTGTTCAAGATCCGACATATCTCTGGAAGTGCAACCAGCACTTAACACTAAAACTAACAAAGCAAGTATTGATTTATTATTATATGTATACTCCTTATAAATCACTGTTCTTCCTCTTCGTCTTCATCTAGTGCACGATAAGTTTGCGCAATCATTTCCATCTCAAGTTCGCTGTATGCTGTCCCACTGCTTTTGAATAATGGATTAACCTTAAGATCAACATTATGTGTTGTCACAATTCTTGGCAATCGTGCCAGACCACTAATAAATTCACCGAATTTATGATAATCACCGTGAACCTTAATTTTAATTGGCAGAACAGCATAAAATTCTTTTGGTTCTTCGGGCTGAGGTTCAAATAATTTAAATTCGAGCCCAGCAGAAAGTCCAGTTTGAGAAATATCAACTAACAAACCAGCGACTTCAGTTGCATTAGGCAACTGACGAACCATATCTCCAAAAGATATCTCCATCTCTTTCATTTGTTCTTTCAAAGCATTCAAGTTTGCAGCCTTTCTTTGTTTGAGCTTAAGCACTTCTATCTTTTCTTGCTCCTGTCTTTCAAGGCCTGCAAGCTCATCACGTTGTTTTGTTATATCAAATTTCCATCCTGCAAAAAGCAGTGCTGCAAAAATAACAATAAATAAAATTGCCTTAACACTAACCGGCCATAATCCTGGGTTATTTGGATCTAGGTCCTTAAAGTCGTTCAAAATATTCATAAACCCTGAACCTCATCTGCACCTTCATCAGTGGGCACGACCTGATCAAAAGTCAGGGTAAATGTATTCAAAATTTTGTCGCTACCTGTTAGCTGTATGTTCGTTCCTATTACTGTTTCTTCAATAATTTTTAACCGTGGGTTGGTTAGCCACTCTGATTCGTCTATCTTTCTCATAAAGGATGAAACACGAGCATTTGATGCAGCCTGACCCACAATAGTTATTTTCGATTTTAATTGAGTCATCCTTGTTATCGTCATGCCCTCCGGCTTACTTTTCACTAATTCATCAAATAAACGCACAACCAATGGTCGATCTCGCTGCAGTGACTCAATCGCTCTCATTCGTGCAAGTAATTTTTCTTTTTGTTTTTCTAGTTCTTTTATTTCTACAATCTTTTTATCAACTTCTGTAATTCTTTTTTCGATATATGTAATTCGCTCATTTTGAAAATCAATTAATTGTGTATGATAAAAATGAACAAGCCCGACTGTTAAAGCTGCAGCTAAAATAACCATGCCGAGCATAATCAAAAATTCATTTAATAGTTCTTTGCGTCTTTCTTCGCGCCATGGAAGTAAATTTATTTTTGCCACTAGCCCTTACTCCTCATAGCTAGACCACATGCAATCAATAAAGAAGGTGCGTCATTAGCGAGTGTTTTTTTGTTAACTTTTGGGGAAATATTCATATTCGAAAAAGGATCAGCAATCATGGTTTTTGTTTCCAGTCTTGAGTGCATTAAATCAGCTAACCCTGGAATTGATGCAACACCGCCGGCAAGAATGAGAATATCAATTCCTGTTGTTTCGCTTGAAGAATAAAAAAACTGGAGAGCTCTTGAAATCTCAGAAACAAGATTTTCTTTAAAGGGTTCTAGAACTTCACTTTCATAATCGTCTGGTAGTTTTCCTTGTTTTCTTGCTATTGATGCTTCTTCAAACGACAAACTGTAGCGACGTTGTATTTCTTCAATTAGTTGCACTCCACCAATCGCTTCATCTCGAGAGTAAACAACTTTAAGACCCTCCAAAACACTAAAGGTCGTTGCCCTCGATCCGATATCGGCAACAGCGATTACATCTTTCGAAACTCCTGCAGGAAAATTCTCGGCAATCCAAGCTACGGTATTTTCAATTGTGAATGCTTCAATATCTACAATTTTTGCCTTTAGCCCACCTAGCTCCAAAGAAGCAACAACATTATCAACAATCTCGGTTCTAGCAGCAGCAAGTAAAACATTTACATTTCCGTCATCTTTGCTAGGTTCGTCGTTTACTTCAAAATCAATTGCGACTTGATCCAACGGGAATGGTATATGTTGATCAGCTTCAATCTGAATCTGTCCCTCCATATCATCATCTGATAAACCTGATGGCATGCTAATAACCTTGGTAATAACTGAAGAACCTGCTACACAAACTGCGGCATTCTTCGTTTTTGTCCCAGCTTTCCGAACAACGCTCGCCACGGCCTCGCCGACTTGCTCAATATCGTTTATAGTCTTCTCAGAAACTGAATTTGGTGCTAATTGTTCAACAGCATAGCTTTCAACCTGATACTTTTTGCCACGTAAGCTAAGCTCAAGTAATTTTATTGCTGTCTCACTAATATCAATGCCTAAAATAGGAGCTGACTTTTTTCCAAATGAAAACACTAATTTTTCCTTTCCAATTCATAGGTTATATGGGATATGTATAATACTACATAAAGTTATTTTGACTACTACTGCAATATAATCTTTTGTATCTAATTTGAAGGAGTAGAATTTAGTATTATTCAAAAAATAAAAGAAAAAAATGTAAGGATATCAAAGACCTAAAAAAAATATGCTACGTTTCGTATTTAATTTTATTCAATCAGCGGTGCTCTTTAGTTTGGCAGCAATATTGATCGTTAGCCTCTATATACTGCCTAATCTTCCCGATATTGAAACGTTGAAAGATATAAAAATGCAAGTACCGCTGCGGGTTTATAGCGCAGATTTGTCGCTTATTGCTGAATACGGTGAAAAACGGCGAAAACCCATAAAAATTGATGATTTGCCGCCCATGCTTGTTAACGCTTTTTTAGCTGCAGAAGACGATCGTTTCTACGAACATCCTGGTGTTGATTGGCAAGGCTTAGTTAGAGCAACCTATTCATTAATAAAAACCGGCACAAGAAAACAGGGTGGCAGTACAATTACAATGCAAGTTGCTAGAAATTTTTTTCTAAGTCGCGAAAAAACTTATTTGAGAAAACTTAATGAAATTTTTTTAGCATTCAAAATAGAACGTGAACTTAGTAAAAAAGAAATTCTTGAATTGTACCTAAATAAGATATTTTTAGGACAAAGAGCTTATGGAGTTGCTGCCGCATCACAAGTCTATTATGGAACCGATATTAACTCGCTAAATCTATCGCAATTAGCAATGATAGCCGGTCTTCCCAAAGCTCCTTCAAAATCTAACCCTGTTACCAATCCTGAGCGTGCATTGCAACGCAGAAGTTATGTTTTGCAAAGAATGTTGGAACTATCATACATAACAAATGATGAATTTAATCAAGCTAATGAGACAAAGATCAATGCAACATTGCATCGCATGAAACCAGAAATTGAAGCACGTTATTTAGCTGAGATGGTTAGAAATGATCTTTTTCAAAAATATGGTAAGGATGCATACACAGATGGCTTAGAAGTTACTACGACAATTCGTGATACTAATCAGATAGCTGCAAATAATGCATTAATAAACTCATTATTAGCATATGATCGTCGTCATGGGTATCGCGGGCCTGAGCAGCATATTGATGATGTTGATTCAAAAAATGATGAAGAACTCTCCAATCTACTAAAAACTTTTTCAATTTTAAGTAATTTATATCCGGGCTTAGTTAGAAGTGTTAATGAAAAATCAATTATTGTTTACATAGTAGATGTTGGTGAAAAAGAAATTAATTGGGAGGGTTTAAAGTGGGCAAGAAAATATATCTCTGAGGATAAAAGAGGCCCTAAACCTGAAACAGCATATGAAATTTTAGAGCCCGGAGATATTATTCGTTTGCTTAAAAATGAAAACGATGAGTGGGTTTTATCTCAAATACCAGATGTAGAGGGCGCATTAATTTCAATTTCTCCAGAGGATGGTTCTGTTTTTTCTTTAGTTGGAGGTTTTGATTTCTTTAAAAATAAATTCAATCATGTTACTCAGGCAAAAAGACAGGCTGGCTCTGGTTTCAAACCATTTATATATTCCGCTGCGATTGCAGCAGGAAAAACTGCAGCCACAATTATCAATGACGCGCCAGTCGTATTTGATGTTCCTGGAATGGAACAATGGAGGCCAGAAAATTATAGTCTAAAAAGTCATGGACCAACTAGATTACGCGAAGCACTAACACACTCACGTAATTTAGTTTCAATAAGATTATTAGATTCTATAGGCCTTCCATTTGCACTTGAACATATTCAGAAATTTGGATTTGATATTAATCAACTTCCACAAAACCTTTCCCTAGCATTAGGTACTGGAGAACTATCTCCATGGGAATTGGCAAGAGGTTACTCAGTATTTGCAAATGGTGGATTTCTTGTCGAACCATACTACATAAACGAGATTAAAACCTATGACAATAAAATAATTTACCGGGCTAACCCCTCGGTTGTTTGTAATGAATGTATTGATGTTCAAAAAGAAATAACAATAAAAGAAAGTGATAAAGACATAAAAGAAAATATAACTGAATTAATCTATGATGACGTAGTAGAGCAAATATATTCTCCTCGCGTAATCAATGAAAAAAATATCTGGATTATGAATTCAATAACTCAAGATGTTATAAAGCATGGCACTGGTAGAAGAGCACTTGAGCTTCAACGCGCCGATCTATCTGGTAAGACAGGAACAACAAATGATCAACATGATGCTTGGTTTTCAGGTTTTAACTCGAATATTGTCACAGTAAGCTGGGTCGGTTTTGATAAATTTAAACCACTTGGAAAGCGTGAAACAGGTGGACGTGCAGCCTTACCAATGTGGATTGACTACATGAGAGTAGCGCTAGAAAACACACCCAAATCTACTATGGCAAGACCAAAAGGATTGGTTACTGTTCGCATAGATTCAAAAACTGGAGAAGCCACAAATCCCTCTAATCCAGATGCAATATTTGAAACATTCAGATCGGAATATGCCCCAAGGAAACAAAAAAATAATAAACAATCTGACATTTTACTAGAAGATGATGGAGCGATATCTACACCTGAGCAATTATTTTAGTTATGTCGTATGAGTCTTAAATGACATGAAAACAAAAAAAGATTTCCTAAGAGTCGCGGTTCATACACCACTAAGAAGGACGTTCGATTATCTTCCTAATAAAGAAACTGAATTAAAAATATTAAAACCTGGAATTAGGGTTTCCATACCTTTTGGAAAACAAAGAAACGCTTCTGGTGTTATTATTTCGATAAATAGTAAATCTGAATACCCTTATCACAAATTAAAAAAAATCAATTATGTAATTGATGAAAGTCCTGTAATCGATAGCAAACATCTTGATCTACTAATATGGGCAAGCACTTACTATCATCACCCTATTGGAGAAGTTATTCATAATGCTTTGCCAACCCTTCTAAGAAAAAATGATAATACAAATAAATATGAAGATTTTTTTTGGTCATTATCAGAAAAAAATTCTATTTCTAATGCCGGATCTATAAAAATTTCAGCTATTCAAAAAGAAATAATTAAACACTTAAAAGAAACTGGAGAACCAATAAATGACTTGGAACTAAAAAAAATTTTTCCAAGTGCAAAACGTTCTTTGATCTCACTTGAAAAAAATGGTTTGGTAAGAAAAGAAACTAAAGGGAATGTGAAAATTAAAAAAAACAATACCAAAGAAAATATAACATTAAATGAATATCAGGATACTGCAATAAATAAAATTTTGGCGTCAATCAATAGTAACTGTGTTTATTTATTAGACGGATTGACTGGCAGTGGAAAGACCGAGGTATATATGACCGTAATGGAAAACGTTATAGAATCGGGTAACCAATGCTTAGTATTGCTGCCAGAAATTGGCCTCACACCACAACTAATACAACGATTTAAGAATAGATTTGATGTCCAAATTGGAATTCAACATTCTGGTCTATCAAACATAGAACGTCTCAAACACTGGCAAGACTCAAAATCTGGTAAAGCAAAGATTATATTGGGAACACGCTCCGCTATTTGGACGCCTCTTAAAAATCCTGGTATTTATATTATCGATGAAGAACATGACCTTTCATATAAACAACAAAGTGGATTTCAATACTCAGCACGTGATCTACTTGTAGTTCGGGCAAAAAAGGACAATGTTTCGGCTATATTAGGTTCGGCAACTCCATCACTTGAGACAATTTTTAATGCTAACAAAAATCGATATTCACATTTAATTTTGCCAAAAAGAGCTGGAGTAGCTAGACAACCCAAGTTTCGGCTGCTCGATATACGCGGTAAAAAAATGCATGGGCCTTTATCGTATATACTCATCGAGGAAATTAAAAAACATTTAAAAGAAAAAAATCAAGTTTTACTATTTTTAAATAGAAGAGGTTATTCAACATATCTGTATTGTCATAATTGTGGCTGGAAAGCAGAATGCGAAAGATGTGAAATTCCTTTTACTTATCACAAATCAAAAAATAATCTTAAGTGTCATCAATGTGGATCATCAAAAAAGAATATTAAATGCTGTCCATTATGCGAATTGGAACTACTTAGATTAGGGCATGGTACAGAACAAATAGAAGAAGTGCTGTCGAAACAATTTCCAAATTCAAATATTGCAAGAATAGACCGTGACACAACAAGAAAAAGAAATTCAATGAATAACTATCTAGAAAAAGTAAACACAGGAGAAATTGATATTTTAGTGGGCACACAAATGATTACCAAGGGGCATCACTTCCCCAATGTTACATTAACTGCAATAATAGATGCGGATCGTGGATTATTTTCAACTGACTTTCGTGCAAGCGAGAGGCTAGCACAACTCTTTATGCAGGTCAGCGGAAGAACTGGAAGAGGCAAAAAAGAGGGTACTGTAATTGTACAGACATACAACCCAGATCATCCGTTATTTCATACTCTAATTAAACATGGATATAATCATCTATCAAAATCATTGCTGAAAGAAAGGAAATCATCATTATTGCCTCCTTATTCACACATGGCATTCTTAAGAGTTGAGGCGCATAATATTAATCAGGTAAAATATTTTATAAAAAACGCTGGCATGCATTTAAATAAATTCTCAAAAAATACACTGCAGCTATTTGGGCCAATTCCAGCATTAATAGAAAAACATAGCGGGCGATTTCGTTATCAATTAATAATTCAAGCATCTAATAGAAAAAATTTGCATGCTCACATGGATAAATGGTTGCAAAAATTGGAAACAATGAAAGGCTCGAAAACGGTTCGCTGGTCACTTGATATTGACCCACAAGACATGAGCTAAAATTAATTATGAACAAAAAAATAAAAATCACCTTATCGCTTCTCTTCTTTGCTATAACAAGTACAACTCCTGTTTTAACAGAAGATCTAGACGTCAATATAAGTCAAGAAATAAGTTTTATTGATGTTATTCACAATGGTGAAAAAATACGAATAAAAAGAGAACAAAATACCAAAAATATGGTTAATCCTGAGTTTGGTAGAACATCAAGAAAATGTCCGCCATTTTGCATACAGCCAATGAATTTAGGAAATGGAGTTGAAACTGTAGGAGAATTAGAATTACTGGGATATTTAAAAAAAATATCTAATGGTGATGAATCAATAATTGTAATTGACTCGAGAACAAAAGATTGGGTAAAGAAAGGAACGATACCAGGTTCTGTAAATATTCCATGGAAATTATTAAAACCAGAAGCAGGTGCTGATCCTTTTGAAATTGCTGAAATTTTAGAGAAGGAATTTAATGTAATTAATATTGAAGGATTATGGAATTTTTCAAGCGCAAAAACATTGGTGCTTTTTTGTAATGGCATGTGGTGTGGGCAATCACCCTCTAATATCAAAACATTACTAAGATTTGGATACCCAGCTAACAAGCTTAAATGGTACCGTGGTGGTATGCAAAACTGGGAAATTCTAGGGTTTACTGTAGTTAAATAGAACAGCCCAATTGAAAAAACAACTCCAGAAATTATTATACCAATCCCTTCAAGTTATCAAATCTGAAGGTATGGAAATCTCAATTGAAAAAGAAGATATAAAAATTGAATACACTCGCGATTTAATTCATGGTGACTTTGCTTCCAATATCGCAATGTTATTGGCAAAAAAAAATAAATGTAACCCCCGTGAATTAGCAAACAAAATCTCTGAAAATCTCCCGCAAACGGATTTTATTGCGCGTACTGAAATTGCAGGTCCTGGCTTCATTAACTTTTTTCTAAACCAAAATGCGTATTTATCTGTCGTCCTTGATATTTTAGAAAAAGGAACTAGCTTTGGTAATTCTAACATTGGAAATAATCAACCTATCTTAATCGAATTTGTTTCAGCAAATCCAACAGGGCCATTACATATTGGACATGGACGAGGAGCAGCTTACGGCGATGCCATCTCTAATTTACTTAATAAAATAGGATTTGACGTGGACCGTGAATATTATGTCAATGATTCTGGTAGACAAATGAATATATTAACTTTGAGTATTTGGTTGCGCTATTTAGAGCTCATGGGTAAGAAAATTAATTTCCCTGAGAAAGCATATCAAGGTGACTATATCAAAAAAATTGCTCATGAAATAAAAGAAAAATATGCAGATGAATTTTTAATTTCAAATATACAGTCATTAAATCTCTCTAATAATAAAAATGATGAGGAGGAAATGCTAGATAGTATGATTAATTCATGCATCAATGAGCTTGGTGAAGAAAAATATACTGTAATACATAAAATTTCTTTAGATTCTATTCTAACTTCAATAAAAAAAGATTTATCAGATTTTGGGGTAACATTCGATAAATGGTTTTCAGAAAACTCACTAATGAAAACAGATTCTTTAAATAAATGTGTATCTAAACTTGAGATTAATTCGAAAATTTATGAAAAAGATGGGGCTAAATGGTTTCGCTCTAGTGACTATGGTGACGAGAAGGATCGTGTAATTATGAGAGAAAATGGTCAATCTACCTATTTCGCGTCTGATATTGCCTATCATGTATCTAAATATGAACGTAAATATAAAAAAATTATTAACATCTGGGGTGCTGATCATCATGGTTATATCCCGCGTGTTAAAGCCTCCATTGAGGCGTTAGGTTACTCCCCAAAAGTACTCGAAATATTGTTGGTTCAATTTGCTGCTCTTTTTAGAGGTAAAAAGAAATTACAAATGTCTACACGTTCCGGACAATTCGTTACTTTAAAGGAGCTAGTCATGGAGGTAGGTAAAGATGCTGCGCGTTTTTTTTATGTAATGAGAAAAAGCGAACAACATTTAGATTTTGATATAGAGCTTGCTAAGTCTGAGTCTAATGATAATCCGGTCTATTATATACAATATGCTCATGCAAGAATTTGTAGTGTATTTAACCAAATGAAAGAAAAGAAATATGCTTTTACTAAAATAAAAAATATATCAGACCTTTCTGTGCTCGATGAACCTCAAGAAATTAGCTTATTATCATCTCTCGCAAAATATCCTGATGTAATTGAAAGTTCAGCTATTACTTATGAGCCTCATCAATTAGCATATTACTTGAAAGAACTTGCAAATTATTTTCATACCTATTACAACGCTAATCAATTTCTTGTAGATGATGAAAAGCTTAGAAATGCTCGTCTTTCACTTATAGATGCAACTAGGCAAGTTATAAAAGATGGGTTGTTGCAACTAGGTGTAAGTTCCCCTGAGAAAATGTGATGTCAAGAGACTATAAAAATATAAAAAAAAGTAAAAGTAACCCCCAAGGAAAAAATTCGGGTAATTTTTTCGCATTTTCAGTTGGAATAATCATAGGTATATTTATAACATCTGTTTTCATTTTTAATCAAAATAAAAAAATATACTCAAAAAAATCAGAATTGGCCATCGAGAGTAACTCTGAACAAAAAGACAAAACTAATGAGATTGCTACTCCTCAGATAGAATTCGAATTTCCGACAATATTGGAGAAAAGAGAGGTCGAAAAAATTGCTGAAAAGAATTACGATCAGTTGGAAGCTGATATTAGTGAAAGTGAAGTATATGAAATATACATTCTACAAGTGGGTTCATTCAAAAATCAAAAATCTGCAGATACTTTAAAAGCAACATTAGCTTTTTCCGGCTTATCATCATACATACAAAAAAAAGATATATTAGGAAAAGGAATCAGCTATCGAGTACTTATTGGGCCATTTGAAGATGTAAAAGAACTTGAAAAAGCAAAGAAAATACTATCGAGTAATAATGTAAATTCAATAACCTTCAAACAAACAATTGAAAGTAAATCAATGTAATTTATAAGAAATTGCTGATTGCTTGTATAATTCATAAAACCTAGGCATAGCAATTAGTTGAACTACGTCACTAAATCTCAAACCTATTGGTCAAACAATAACAAAATTCTGCTACTTTATTAGCGTTAACCACGCTGGAGAACAGCATTATTATAATAATAAGCTAGGAAAGTAAAAATCTAATTAATGAGTGAATATAAACGAACTGCTGTTCTTGTGGATGACAATGAATCTTCACACAAATTTTTTCTACGATCTGTGGAAAATTTATCTATTGATTTAAAGGCATATCGTGATACCGATACTGCAATGAAATTTCTTGGCGAAAATAA
>CERS01028704.1_pt1 | contig 24419 bp, 16 predicted proteins | sample 356251 | NCBI WGS metagenome assembly CERS01 (sample SAMEA2621020, study PRJEB7988) | marine metagenome | isolation source: saline water (ENVO:00002010), including
GTTCAGCTAGATCCTTATCTGGAATAGCATGTTCAGCTAGATCCTTAGAAGTATCTAGCTCCTCCTCATCATTTTCTATTGAACCACTACCTTTCATCTTTAAGAGGTTGTAATGCTTCTCTATCATTGATATAAGTTTTTTTACTTTCTTAGAAATCTCCTTTTCTATTTTCTCCTTTTTCTCCTTTTCTCTTATATCCTTTTTTATTCTAGCTTGTGACTTACTATAATCTAGCTTTTCAGTTTCAGTAGAACCGTTAAAGCCATCTATAAACTTCTGCAGGTCCACACAGGTTTTTATATCTCTAGAATCGGTTATATCTATAGGAGCAGAGCTATCAGAAGATGATACAACAACCTCACCATCCAATGGTTCACGCTCATCTTCTGTTCTCTGATTAGGTTTCGTGTGAGTCGACCCAGATTGAGGTGTCACCGCTTTGGGCAGAATGTTATTCGATGATGTAGAGACACTATATACATCATGACTACTTTGCATCTTGTATATGAGTTTTTCTCGATCCACAATCTTAGGTATAAGTTTTTCTATTACCTTCCTAATATTGCGTTCTATTTCAGCTTGTGCAACCTTAAATACACATTCATCTTTATCAGGGAAGTCATCTATATACCTCTTCAAGGCAATACAGATTTCAACTTGTGCAACCTTATTAGAAGATATATCAATAGGAGAAGTCTGAGCACCTGGCACCAAAGTATCACCCTTAAGTATCGATTGGATCAACCCAGGTGAACGTGGCTGCCCAGTAACGTTAAAATTCATAATAATATAATTTCCTTTTATAAAATTTTAAAATCAGAAAAAAAGATTATATCAAAGCACAAATTTTTTCATGCATTTTTTTTAAAGAGTCCATACTGGCTTGTGTAGCATAGTCAAAACTAAAGCGCTTCATAGATATAATAGGAACCAAATGAAGGTGAGCATGCGGCACCTCTAACCCAGCAATCATACTACCAACACGTAAACACTCAACCGTATTTTCAAGTGCTTTAACAATAGGTTTAGCAAATATAAATAAATCGCCAATAATCTCATCAGGAAGCTCATAAAAGTGATCAACTTCTAATTTTGGAATCACCAAGGTATGTCCAGGAGCTATAGGTCTAATATCTAAAAATGCATAAAATCGATCATCCTCTTTAATACAAAAAGAAGGAATCTCTTTCTTAATTATTTTTGTAAATAAGCTAGCCATACAACAATACCATTTTACATCAGATTAGTAATAGCTGTATACTACGAACGATGATTTATCAGATTACAGGAAAACTTATCAACATCTTATCCGATTCAGTCATCGTTGATGTAAATGGACTAGGTTACCAAGTCATCATTCCCTCATCCTACCAACAGTCCTTACCATCCTTAGGAGAAACGCTTCAATTATTTACCTATTTTCATGTCAGAGAAGATCAACAAATTCTTTTTGGTTTTCTCTCTACACAAGAAAAAGAATTCTTTAATAAACTAACCAGTGTTTCTGGTGTTGGTCCAAAAGTAGCTATAAAAATATTATCTGAACAATCCATTCAAGAACTGACCCAAGCTATCTACAGTAATAATATAAACACATTAGTCAGTATATCAGGCGTTGGAAAAAAAATGGCAGAACGCCTTATCATAGAACTAAAAGACAAATTAGACTTTGTAGAGACATCGCAAGTTCCACACCATCAGCCTGTGGACAATGCCTATTTAGACGACCTGTCACTCGCTTTAAAAACATTAGGTTATACTAAAGATGAAACAAAACGACTTATTAACAATGCAAGCCAACAAATATCTCCATCAGACCCAATTGAAACATCAATTAAAGCAGTTTTAAAACAAATTTAAAGCCAAACAAACATAAAAATCACTAGTTATATACAAGTTGTCAACATACCTGTTGATAACTTTGTGGATAGCTTGTTATAAAAATTCATTTACGCACAAATAAAAATAATAATTCACATCAATCCTTACTTAAATATGAAAATTTCAAGTAAAAAGAACATTATGCATACTTATCATTGAAATGTGTGTATAAATTGTGGATAATTGTGTATATAACTAGGAGTTATCAACAATTATGGAACGATTATGGGAACAAATCACAGAATGTTTAAAAGAAAACCTATCTGGTGCAGGATTTCAAACCCTAGTTTCGTCAGCAACACCAAAATCATTCGAAAATAATGTCTTAACGATAGAAGTTCCCAATTTGTTTTCTAAAGAATGGATTAAAGACAAATGCGAACCAATAATTAGAGAAAGTTGTGATGACGTCACCTACGATATCGTAATAGATTACCTTGTCAAAGAAGCAGAAGAAGAAGAACAAACCTCACCATTACAATTACAAATGTTCAATAAAAATGAAAAAGCAGAGCCTGTTAAAGAAACATCCTTCAATCCTAAATATACCTTAGAGAGCTTTATTATCGGTGATAATAATAGATTCGCCTTTGCCTCATCCGAAGCAGTTTCAAAAGCACCAGCAAAAGCATATAATCCATTATTCATATATGGCCCTGTTGGATTAGGAAAAACGCATCTGTTACATGGGATAGGAAATGCCATCCAAAATGAAAAAAAACTAACCGTAAAATTAGTATCCTGCGAAAAATTTACCAATGATCTAATTAATGCAATAAAAATGAGAGCAGTAGAAAAATTTAGGCAAAAATATAGAACTGTCGATGTTTTACTAGTTGATGATGTGCAGTTTTTAGCAGGAAAAGAACAAACACAAGAAGAATTCTTTCATACATTTAACGATTTATATAATTTAAGTAAACAAATTATTTTAACATCCGATAGACCACCAAAGGAAATTCCAACATTAGAAGACAGGCTAAGAACACGATTCGAATGGGGATTAATATCTGATATACAAGCACCTGATCTAGAAACACGCATTGCAATTCTTCAACAAAAAGCAGAGTTAAATAATTACGAAATAACAGATGAAATTTTACATTTTATTGCAACTCAAATACCAACCAACGTAAGAGAAATGGAAGGAGCCCTAACGCGTATTTTTGCCTACGCCTCTCTCTTAAATACCGAAGTAACCCTAAACATAGCAAGCACCGTTATCCGTGATTTAGTTGGAATAAAAAAAGAAAAACCATTAACAATCACAACCATTCAAAAAAAAGTCGGGGACTATTTTAATGTTTCAGCAACAGAGCTGGCATCCAAAAGCAGAACAAAAGACATTGCCTATGCACGACAAATCTGTATGTATTTAGCAAGAGAACTAACCAACATGTCATTACCTAAAATAGGGGAAAGTTTTGGTAATCGCGACCACACTACAGTAATGCATGCCTGTGATAAAATTAAATCAATGATAAAAAATGATAGTGATCTAAAAAATATCATTAACATTTTAATCACAAACATTAAACAAGAGTCATAAAAAAACACACCATTTTAATAATCTTAATAAGCTATGCAAAACATGTGGATAACTGTGAACAACTGTGAATAAAAAAAGAAAATTTAATTTTTATCAAGATTTATTAACATACTATCATATTTAAATACATGTAATTAAATCCGATATATAAGTAAATAGTTAACTTTTGCACTTATCAACACCCCCCTATGACTACGATAATATATTTAAATAATTTAAAAATAATAATATTATAATAGCCAATAAAATTTCAATTAGGAGCACTTCATGCAATTTAAATGTCAATCAGAAAAATTTAAACATAGTATTGCTGTTGTAGAAAAGGCCGTATCGCAAAAGTCTTCTTTACCTGTATTAGAAAATATCTTTTTAGAATTAAAAGGAACCCAATTAAAATTACGTGGAAACAACTTAGAAATTGGAATCGAAAATGGCATGAATATTGAAGATCCAGTATCTGAAGGTAGTATCTTAGTAAAAGCCAAAACCTTAAGTAGTATTTTTTCAAAAATTGATGATAATGCTGTTTTAATATCAGTTGATGAAACACAAAAACTATCAATTAAAGGCGAAAAAGTGGATTTTGATATATTAGGATCACATACACAAGATTACCCCGTCTTTCCAAGCGTAGACGAAGGTTTTACATTTTCGTTAAAAGTAAAGGCCTTGCAAGAGTTAATTCGTCATACATTAATAGCCGTTTCCTATGATGAAACAAAACAATTTTTAAATGGTATTCTTATAAAGAACAATCAAGATAAATTATTATTTGTATCCACTGATGGATATCGTTTAGCATTAAAAAAACATACTATTCCACCATTTGAGCAATCCTTCGAATCGATTATTCCCTATAAAGCCGTTAGTGAATTAAATAGAATTTTGCAAAATATAGACAGCGAAAAAGAGGTTGAAATTACAATTTCAGAAAATCAAATAGCATTTAAAATGGATGAATTTTTATTAATTTCACGTATTATCCAAGGACAATTTCCAAATTACAAACAAGTGATCCCTGAAGAAACAGGCAATCGCTTTAAAATAAAAAGAGAAGATTTTTTAGCAGCTGCAGAAAGAGCAGCCTTGATAGCAACAGCCTCTAATAATGTTGTTAGGTTTTCATTTGATAAAGAAAATGTTTCTATTGTTGCCAATGCAAAAGGCTTGGGTGATTTTAAAGAAGAAGTAAACTTAGAAAGAGTTTCCGGAGAAGATGATGTAAAGATCGCATTTAATATACGGTTATTATTAGATGTTATCAAAACCGTTAATACAGAATATGTGAATTTAGCGTTTAATAATGAGTTAAGTCCCTGCAAATTAACAATAGATGAACAAGAAGATTTCATTTATATTATTATGCCGATAAGAACTGCTGATTATCAAAATTAACATCATACATGATCCAGAAATTATGGATAAAACATGTACGAAATTTAACAGAAATTTCAATTGATTTATTAGATAAAAAACATTGTTATATTTATGGTGATAACAATCAAGGAAAAACGTCTATCTTAGAAGCTATTTCGTTAGCAACGGAATTTAAATCACCCATACAAGATGATTTAGATAAAGTTATGCAAGAAGAAAAAGAAGAATGTATAGTAGGGATGGACCTTAATGAAGAAGAACCACAAAGACGCTATATTCGGTTTAACCGAAATGGAAAAAAAGAGCTTTTAAAAAACTCAAAAAGCACAACAAAAAAACAATTACAAACACATTTTAGTGATTATATTTCGGCGGATGCCTTACATGTTTTTCAAAAAGAACCCGATTATAGACGTAAATTATTAGATAAATTTTGTTGTTTGAAAAGTGATGAGTATCAGCAGTTATTAAGACAGTATGAGAAAGTCTTAAGACAAAAAAACAAATATTTAAAGCAAGAAACAAGTGACAATTTATTCATAGAAACTCTGAATAAAACACTTAGCAAAGTAGGGGCATCACTAGTAAATAAAAGAAAAGAGGCATTAAAAGAGATCGAAGAAGAAATAAATAAAGCAAAAGCAGACATTAACTTTTTAGAAGAGACTATACAGATACAGTATGAGATTAAACGAATCGAGATAGGGGGCTGTGATAGCTATGAGACGGCATTCTATAAAACATTAACAGCTGATATGGAAAAAGAAAAAATTTTAAAATACAGTTTATCAGGACCACAACGCGATGATTTTACATTGTTAATAAACAAAAAATATATTTTTGATTACTTTTCCCGCGGAATTAATAGAAGTTTTGCAATTTTATTTCGCTTAGCACAATTAAATCGGTTAAAAGAAAAGAAAACATTAGTATGTTTATTATTAGATGATACCTTTGCCGAGGTAGATGATAGTAATAAACAAAAATTATTATCGTATATGAGAAAGCAGTATCAATTATTTTATGCAACAACACGAAAAGATAATAATTTTTTAGCGCATGACGATCAGGTTATTGCCATTCATAATGGAGTTATAAATTATGAATAAAATTACAAATTGTTTAAATAACAAATCAACAATTTTTGAAGATTTAGAAGCTTCCTATAAAATTAAAAAAAAATGGAAGATCATTGTTGGGGATGTTTTAGCAAAAAGTTTATGGTTTAATTATATAAAGCAAGATCAATGTGTCATATTAATTAATCATTCATGTTGGTTTTCAGAGATCGTGTTATATGAAAAAAAAATAATAGAAAATATCAATAATATGAAGATAAGAAAAAAAAAGGTAGAACGTATTAAGTTAATCATGGAAAACCAAACAAATAATAAGAAAAAAAGACAGTATGCTGTAAGAAAAAACTATGATAATATGATCGGCCGCTGATATGGGAGGTGAGTATGGGAAGTTTAATAAAGAAAAGACGAAAAAAAATGAGAAAACATAAGTATAAAAAGTATGGTAAACGAATGAAAGCTAATAAGAAGTAATGATTCAACAGTCACATTTTGCAGGTTTATTTTATCCAAGCAAACCGGATGACTTAGAAAAAGAAATTTCGTTATTATTGAGTAGATTAAAACAAAGACCCGAGTTCGATATAAAAGGTGTTATAGCCCCACATGCAGGATATCAGTATTCAGGAAGTGTTACAGCAGAATCATTATTTCATACAAAAAACAAAACGTATGAAACGGCTATCATTATAGGACCATCTCATCGCTATAGCTTTAAAGGCGCTAGTTTTTTAGATAAAATAGCGTATCAAACACCGTTAGGAAAAATAGCGATTAATCAAGACAAACAAAAAGAAATCATAGCAGGGACAGCTAATAAGACCATTTTTTATGAGCCAAAAGCCTATGAAAATGAACATTCGATAGAAGTTATTTTACCTTTTTTACAAACGTTACATCCAACAACAACAATAATCCCTATTATTATGGGACAGTATACAGATACGATTGTTCACTCATTAGCAATGAGTATCATACAGCAATGTGATCCCTGTAAGACGCTAATCATTACATCAACAGATTTTTCTCATTTTTTTTCAGCACAAGAAGCACAAAAAAAAGATTTTAGAGCCATTGAGTTAGTAAAAAAGATGAGTATTAAGTTATTACAACAAGAACAAGAAGAAGAAACAATTCAGTTATGTGGGCTTGGTCCTTTATTAGTGATGTTAACCATTTTAGCCAAATGGGGAGTAAAAAATATAGAGCATTTAAGTTATTCTCATTCAGGAATGGTAACAGGCGACGATAGTTCTGTAGTAGGTTATAATAGCTTTCGATTTTATTAGCGTATGAAAGATTTATTACACTTAGCAAGAGAAAGTATTGAAGAAACTGTAAATAATGCTGTTAAGGTTAATTTAGAGCCATATAAAGACCGTTATAATATGATCCAGAGCGTTTTTGTAACTTTACAACTCAATAATCAGTTAAGAGGTTGTATTGGACAAGTAGTATCAGAAAACCCCTTATGGAAGAATGTTTATGAAATGGCAAAAAAAGCAGCCTTTGAAGATCATAGATTTTCTCCTGTAACAGCAGAAGAAATAGAAAGTATTAAGATAGCCTTATCAATACTGTCCCCTTTTGAAGATATCCAAACAATAGAAGACATAGAGATAGGCAAGCACGGTGTGATGTTACAAGTAGCAAGAAGAACAGCTGTTTTTTTACCTGAAGTTGCAACTGAACAGAGCTGGAATAAGCAGCAGTTACTAGAGAATTTATCAAAAAAAGCAGGTTTAGAAGAGAATGCATATAAAGAAGGCTATATTAAACGATTTACAACAATAAAAATAAAAGAATAAAGTTTATAGATCTACAGAGAAACCATCAAAAGAGACGGTAGCAAGTAAAGAAGATTGATTGTTTTGAATAGTAGAATCAATATATGTGTTCATAGCATCTATATAATCTTGATCAATATCAGGTTTAAGATGAAAAAGACATAAGCGCTGTATCTTTGACGTTAAAGCAAGTGAAAGTAGATCAGGAAGGAATGTATGGCCCCAGCTTTTATGTTCAGCCTGAGACTCTTCAAAGAAGTAACAATCATGAATTAATAGATTACAATCATTAAATAATGAAGAAAATGAGGCTTGATTATCAGGCGTTAATTGATTATCTGTCGCATAAATAACGGATTTATTGTTAACTGATAATCGATAACCAAAACAACCACCTGGGTGGTTAAGATTGTAGGGGGTTAAGGAAAACCCAAATTGGTTACAAAACGAAGGATCGTGAACAGATGGAGAGTTAGGAAGATCCGAAAAAGAAACAGGAAAAAAATCAGAATCAAAAATTTTAGGTAAAACAGTCTTTAAGCGGTCAGTATTGGGATAAATAAAGGAGATGTTATATTGAGCGTTATATAAGGGCGAAAAGTAAGGAAGACCGATAATATGATCATAATGAAAATGACTAAAGACAATAAAAATAGGTTTATTAGGATTAGGTAGAGAACGACCTAAATTAATAATACCAGAGCCTGCATCAAAAATAAGAAGAAAATCATCAGTTTCAACGGATACACAAGCCGTATGTTTAATAGAAGCAAGAGAATTAATGGATGGATACGAACCACAAACCCCATAAAATGTACATTTCATGTGTAGACAATACCACAAAAAAAGAATTTTCTAACCTAATTTAACAAAAAAATTTAGCGACGATAATAACGCTTAATACCTTTAAAAATAGAGGTAGCTAATGAATTACGAAATGAAGAAGAGCGTAATAATTTTTTTTCACGGGGGTTAGATAAAAACAAAGGTTCAATAAGAACAGAAGGCATTTTGGTGTGGCGTAAAACATAAAAGCGAGAACGTTTGATACCATTACTACGAATGGATAAATCTTTTTTGAGTTGCCTTTGAATAGCTAAGGCTAATTTTTTATCTTTCTTTTTGTAGTAAAACGATTTAGATCCACGCGCTTTTGAAGAATAAAACGTATTAAAATGAACACTGATAAATAAATCACCTTTATGCCGATTCGCAATACGCGTACGTTGGTACAAGCTACGAGTATAATCACCATTACGCGTTAAAATAACGTAAGCTCCTTCTTTTTCTAACATGTTTTTCACCCGATTAACCACATCAAGAGTATATTTTTTTTCATAAAAAGATTTGCCAGAAATAGCCCCTGGATCACGACCACCATGCCCTGCATCAAGAATAATAACTTTATTACGAATAGAACGAGTGGTAGATTTAGATTTTTGTTTTGATGATTTAGCAACAATAGGCGCTTTACTTTTTTTAAAGGTAATAATGTAATTATGTTTCTTTTTTTCAATAGAATAAGTAGGAATTTTTGTATTAAAATCTAAAACAAAACGAGAAACTAGGGGAGCAAAAGAAAGTTGCGATGTGCGAATAGAACGAAAATTAGAATCATTAATACGCTTGAGTGGGTTAAGAAGGGTAATCGTATTAGGAAAATCAAAAATAAGTTTACCAGACTCTTTGATGATAGCAGGAGAATCTATATCGAAGCCAGAGATGGTAATTCGATACATTCTAGAATTTTCTTTAATGGAGAATTTTTCAAGAATTTTATTTTGAGATAAAAATAAGCCATTAGGGTGAGAATGAGGATAAAAGGAAGCTTTATTTGTTAAATGAAGCGTAATTTCTGTTTGTTTTTTCCCCATTAATTTAGGGTTAGCATGCATTTGTTCAAAGGTATAATTGAGAGGGCGGGTGGACAGTTTAGAAACATAAGGGTTTGCGTGGGGGGTTATGGATGAAGGTGCATATATAACTGAAAATGGAATATTAAAAACCTGAATAAAACCAAGTGAAGAATTTACATCAAAATCAGTTAATAAGGTATGACGAGATAGAATTTTAATAGAAAAAGGATCGGCCACACCTTGGAGTGAAATGCCATGAATATTATCAAGAAGTTCCAAAGAAGATGTAACAAAATTATGATGAAGCGAATAGTCTAAAAATGAAAGAAGAGAAGAGAGCGGAAATAATAATGATTGTTTTTGAATAAGAGGTGCTTCAGAAAGAAAATGAGATGTTTGATTATTGATGGTAATAGACCAAATACGAGAAGAAAAGGGAATAAAATACGAGATATCATTATAAGATAATCGTATACCCTTTTTAGATATGGTTTTTTTATAGCCTAATGTTGAAAAAAATAAAGTAGGATCAATATAAGTTATAGAGTTAATATCATGAAGCGATTGAGAAAGTTTAATATGCTTGTGTTTATACAAAACATGAGAAATAGAGGACAGATCTTTAAATTTTAACAGAGTAGAATCAACATGCCGTTTTTGAAACGATACGAGAGGAGAAGAAGAGGAAAACGAATAGGATTTAGAAGGAGTAAAAAAAATAGAATGCTCTGTTTTTGTAATGGAGTAACCAAGTAATAAAGCAAAGTCAGCTAAAGGAATATATAAACATGAATTATCAAAAAAAGAAGGCTGAGATAGAAAGTGTTTTGAATGGTTTAACCATACTTCAGAGGAATTAGTAGGAAAGAAGAGAGAGAGATCACCTTTTTTGAAGAGGTAACCAGATAGTTTGTGGTTAAACGAAACACGAAAACCAAATAGTGACTTAAGTTCAACTAAAGGAACAAACGAAGCCTGATTTTTGGTTATAATCGGTTTTGTTAATTTATAAGCAGAAGTCGTCGTATTGAGAGTAGGAAACCATTCAGAAGGTTGAGAAAAAGAAAAACTCGAAAAGGAAAACAAGAAAAAGAAAAAAACAAGGTAACGAATAAAACAAGAAAACATAATCATTAGTGTATGATATAGCAAAAAAAAAGAGAATAATAAATCAAAAGAAAGGATAAAGTTATAAAGAAAGAGATCCTTTTAAAACAAGGCCGGAAATCGCATAACTAAGAGGGGTATCATCCGTTTCCAGGTGATCTTTGATATCTTTAAGATAACCTTCGCCTGTTAGGGTAAACTTTTGAACATACGCGTTATTAATAGGAAATGAGAGTGAGATATTTAAGGATCCATTCTGAACAACATAATTTCGCTTTACAGTTTTTGTTTCACCAATGGTATTATCTCCTTGTTCTTGGTTGTTTAATGAAACTTGATTAATACCAAATCCCAAGTAATGATTACGAGTATAAGAAATAGAGACATTAGCATAGGTTGTTTTAACAGGGGTATAAGAAAGAGTTTGAGAGTTGGAGTAGCCTTCTTGATTATTTGTTTTATTTAAGGAATAACTGGCAGATATAGAGAGTGATTTTAATGGGTATAAACCAAGACTAGCTGTATATGTTTCTGTTTTAAATTGAGATGAAGAAAGCTGATTGAGATAACCAGCTCGTTGCTTAAGAATATTATAAGAAGAAGAGCCTGTTAAAGAAAAAAAGCGAAAAGGTTTAAGCGTTGATGAAGCGGAATACAAGCGACTCCATTTATTTGTATATGATAACGATTCATTTTGAGTTGTAATAAGTTCGGTTTGTATAATATTAGAAGAGGGAAGTAGCCATTGAGTTGAACGACTTTGATTAGCATTGATAGAAAAAGATAGAAAGGAAAAAGGAGATATAGAATATGACGATGTATAGTTCTTAATATCTTGATAAAAAGATTGGGATTGAGATGTTTTATTACGGTTATAGTAATTATCATTAATCGCTAAAGAGGCATTAATATTAATTAAGTTAAAGGGAGAAGCCGTCGATGAAATAAGCATAGAGTTTAAGTTTGATTTATCAATAATATCGAGTAAAGGCGAAAGACGAGAAAAGGTTTCCTCAGAAAAAAGATAAGGGTATGAAAATTGTTGAAAATTTTTTGTACTCTCTTTTAAATTTAAAGATAAAGACACTTTTCCAAGCCGAAAACGTTTGCGGAGATTAAAGATGTTAGGAATCGTAAGCTGTGGAGGAGAAAAAGAGAGAGTGTGAGATAATGAATCTTCGATAGAAGACTCTTCAGTTTGATTACCAGTAACAGAGCGAGCAATAGTTGTGGCTGAAGAAGACATGGTAGATTGCTTGATAGACCCGCTATAGTTAAAAAATTTAAAGATAAAAAAGGTGGGTTTAAAACTTAACTGAGCACCAAGGTTTTGAGTTTGAGACAAAGAGTGGTTTTTACTAACTGTAGAGGATTCAACATAATTATCATTTGCATTATTAGATTGAGAATAAGATAAATTATGTAAACGTAACGATTTTAAAAAAGTAAGTTGATTCCAATTAGCACGATTAGATGAGGAAGAAGATAAATTACGATGATCATTTTTTTTATGAGAAGATGCAGAGTATGTATAAGAAAGGTTGCTATTTTTTAATAGAAAAGAAAAATAATTTTTAGGTGACACGCCCAAGGCAAGTAAGGCAGCTTGGGGGGAAAAGCGTTTTAACGATACTTGTTTAGTATCACTAAGATTACTTTTTTGATTTAGTAAAATAGATTCATCTTCTTTATGATGAAATGAGAAATAAGTTGAAAACCAATCAAAAGGCTCATATTTAGAAGTTGTACCATAAGACATGGCGTTATTTTCAGCAATAGGAGAACTACTAGATGTTTGTTGCTTGGTATTGGAGTGTTGGTAAACAGGAGAAAAAACCCATGATTTAAAAGGAGAAAATGAGGATTTTAAGTCAAAATTATGATGGTTTTTAAAAGATGAAAAAGGAGCAACTGATAAAAGTGTATTAGAGTAAGAGTGATAATAAGAAGGCTTAATAGAAACAACACGTAATAAAAAAGCATCGGATAAATTAAGATTAGAAGAAAAAGAAGATGATTTGGTATTGGTGGTTTTTGGCAATTTTTGATCACGATAATCTGATAGTTGACGAGAACGGGAATGATGGACTCTTGATTTCAAAAATGAAGGGCCAAACGAGTAGGTGCTTTGATAGGAAACAGTTAAATCATCAACAGAATGATAATATTTATTATCACTTAAAGAAAGCTCTTTATCTTGAAGTGAAAAGCGATAATCAAACGATTGAGATGAATCAATCGTATTGAAAAGAAGACTCGATAAATTGGCAGAGAAAATATCAAGATGCTTATAGATATCTTTATTTTCTTGTGTAGAAGTTTGATATTGTTTTTCCCGAGAATATTGAGTTGAAAAATCAACAGCAGGAGAAATAGACCAATTCATTTTAGACGATACAATAGTATTTCCTTTTGTTTCATTAATAGTGCCAATCGGAATAAAATCACGATCAATGTATTTATAAGAAGAAGAAATATTAAAAGAAGGAATAGAGTAATCTACATTAAGGTTTGTAGCATAACCGCTTTGACTACTGTTAGTATTAAGAATACCAGAACTTGCTGAATATTGAAAATCAGCAGAGATTGTATCAGAAGAGTTAGGTGTTTTATTGATAAAGCGAAATAAACCCGTTTTATAAATAATAATATAATCAACATCACGGGTTTGTGAGTGATCATTAACAAAGATTTGTTCACTATTTTCAATAATATTTTTTTGTCGCAAGTTATAAAAGTAATTATCCGCGCCTGCGCCTTGGGTATCAGACATTTCTCCATCAAGGACTTGACCACCAAAATTATTTTCAGCATAAACAAATTCACCAGCAACAGAAAAAGAATCCGTAATATTACCTTTAATTGTTGTTCCAAACATATGATGTTTAATGGCATCTAAAGAATCAAGTTCTTGAGGAACATAATCATAGTTAATCGTAAAAGGAGCGCTTGGGTAGGAATCTAACTTAGAACCCGGTTTAGTATCAGACGTATAAAATGTAAGAAGTAATGACATACCATCATCTAGATAGGACACATCAAAACTTTCATTTTGAAGCTTAATACCTTGATAGGTAATATAATGAATCCCTTGATATTTAACAGGAAGATAGTCAATTATATAGTCAATACCATTGATGTTATAGGGAGTTGTTTGGCCAGAAGAAGATTGAGGTGAGATACTATCTTTAGTACGAAAACTTTTAAGATAATCATATGAGACAATCGCATTAACAGCATTTTCAATATTAGGATGACTATCGGAATTAATAAGTTGAATTTGGGAACGATAGTTACTAGAAATCGTATAATTTTCAGTAGGGAGTATAGCACCATCAATAGAAATACGGATGTTATCGGTATTAGTAAGGGGATTATTAAGTAAGGTTATGATCCCTAAAGAAACATCAGAATTTTCTGAAACAATTTCTAATACTTGTACTTGATCATCCGCGGGAACAAACTCATTAATATAAGTAGCGCTGATATCAAAAGGACGTTCCTTACTAGATTTAGTGACTTTTTGTTGTTGTATATAATCATAGTAGACTGTAAAAATAGAAGGATAAGCAACATCAAAATTAAAGAAAATTTCTCCATTATCATAATCAATAATAAAGTCATTTAACTCTGTTAAAAGGTTATTATTAAGTAAAATTTTAGTCGTTCCATCTAAAACAGGAAAGTGAGATAGTTGATAAGGCCCCGTGGAGTCTTTACCAACAAATTCATCAACAAAAGATTGACGTATATGATAATCATAATAAATTTCGATAACATCATTTTGGTTAAGGGGGATTAAAAAAGAAATAATACCTAAAGAATAATCAATAGCAAAATCTTGGTTCAGGACTAAAGTAATATCATTTAAGTGAACCGATGCAGAGCCCAGAGAAATAGGATTTTTTGATGTAAGAAAGCGAGGACGAACGGATTGTTTTTTTTCAAGAAAAAAAGATTTAATCCATAAAAGAATAGAATCATCATAATAATAAAAAGGAGATGTATCAGCAAAAAGAGATGAGCGAAATAATATGTTAGAGATAATAAAACCTTGAGAGTCTAAAATATTTTCAGCAAGCAAAGCATAAAAAATATCAATAGAATCTTTCAATGTAACGCCTTCAATAGTTATAAAAGAATCAGGAAAAAGCTGAACATCAGAAAACCGACTAAGAAGTTCTTCTTGATAGAGAGCCGTATTCGCAAAGAGTGTATCTAATTCATCAATAATGAGTAAAATATCAGCAGAGGGTAATGTTAAATTAAAAATAGATTTAACATTAGAAGACGTTAAGTAATTTAACAAGGTATAATCAGAATTTAAGACGTTAACATCAATTAATGTTTGAACAACCGTAGTAATATTTTGAGTGATATTTATTGTGTTAGATAACTCTACAAAAACATTAAATGTTGGATATATTTCAGGGGGGCTTTCTGGGTTATAAACAAATGTATCCGTATTAGATAACGTGATTAAGGAAAAGGATTCAAGAGAACGAGAAGAACCTGAGTATTGTATCGCTTGAAAATTACGTCGAGCTAAAACAGGAAGATAATCGGCAATAGGATTAGAAACTTCATAGATAATTTTAAAATAATCAGTTTTTTGAATAGGAGAAGAAAAGGTAACGGTGCCATTATAGTAATCAACTTCATAAGCAGAGCCTTCTGTTTTTTTTGTATTATTGACGTAAACGCTAACAGAGCCAGGAAAGACATATTTATGAGATAGTTTTATGATTTTTGAACCGGAACCAAAGTTTTCAAGTTTATGTGATTCAGATCTCTCTTTTCCCATCGATAATTGAAACAAATTATAAGAATCATCAAAACGGTATTGAGCGCCACGAAGAGATTTTCTGAGATTAATATAGTTTCCTTGTTTATAATTAGCATTTAAGTGAAAAAACTGAAGATGATGATCTTTATATTTAATTTCAACATCATATTTTCCCGGCATTTCAGGTTCTTGCTCAATATCATAATAAACAAATAAATCTTCTGATAGCTTTCCTTCTAAGCTAATGCGAGAGCGTGTATCAACATCAATAGGCCCAAGTAAAACGTCACGAGGAATTTTTTTATAGACAGGATCATTAATAATAGTTTGCCATAGAGGTGAGTTAATATCAGAGGGAGAATAACTTCGTCCACTTGCTTTAATTTCAACAAAACCATCACTATTAATATCAAAGTTTTGATTTGAAGATCGATTGGGAAATCGATAATTTTCTTGTCCAGAAAAATTATAATAGGGAGCTGAAGTAACGGCTAGTTTTTCTGCAACAGATGGGGTAGTTACCGTATCAAATTCCTGGATATTAACATTAGATGCAGCAACCCACCCTTTATTAGAGCCCTCAATGTAGATATTAATATAGTCATTTTTTTTTTTGATAAACGTGAATAAATCACCTTGTTTAATTTTATAAATAGCAGTGGAATCTTTGTATGGATTGAGAAGAACGAGAGATTCAGTAGCAGTAACTTCAACAAAGGGAAAGGGCTGGCACAGAACAGTACTGACATCAAAAGCAAAAAAATAGATTAAAACAAGAAACGTATAATATGATTTCATAACAATAACATCGCATCACCAAAGCTATAAAATGAATACTCTTCAGAAATAGCTTCTTCATAGGCTTTCTTAATTAGAGGGAAGCCTGAAAACGCACTAACAAGCATCAGCAAGGTAGATTTTGGCAAATGAAAATTCGTAATAATAGAATCAACACATTTAAATGAATAACCAGGATAGATAAAAAGATTAGAGTCAAACGTTCCGGGAGAAAAAGGAGTAGAGTGATTGATAGCGGTTTCTAATGTACGAGTTGATGTGGTACCAACAGAAACTATTTTTTTCCCATTTTTTAGATACGATTGAAGACGCAAAGCAGTTTCAGAAGTAATGGTATAAGATTCAGAATGCATATAGTGATCAGCAATATTTTCAGCAGTAACAGAATTAAAAGTGCCATAGCCAACATGCAAGGTAATATAGTCAATAGCAATACCTTTAGAACGGATATCAGCTAACAAATCATCAGAAAAGTGAAGACCTGCTGTAGGTGCAGCAACAGACCCTTGTTCTTGAGCAAAAACGGTTTGATAGCGTTCTTTAAAATCTTGAGCATTAGAGGGTTTAATGTAGGGTGGAAGAGGAGGTTCTCCATAGAGATCTAATAGTGAGAAAAAATCACTAGAAAAAGAGAAATCAAGAATAATAGAGTCATTTTTTTCAACGACAGTAGCAAAAAAATCAGGTGAAATTATTATACGATCACCAACAGAAACACGCTTAGCAGGACGTAGTAAGCAGGACCATTTAGTCTTATCAATTTGTTTAAGTAAAAACATTTCTATATGAGCACCTGTCTTTTTATACCCAAATAAGCGTGCATTAAACACTTTTGTGTTATTTAAAACTAAAACAGAGTTTGTATCTAAATAGTCAATAATATGATGAAAGGATTTATGCTCAATGATACCTGTAGATTTATGAACAACCATCAGTCGACTTTGATCACGATGAGCAGAAGGTGACTGCGCAATTAGATGGGGAGGTAAATGATAGTTAAAGTCATTAAGTTTCATAATAATGATATTGTACGAGATATCAATTAAACAGCAACAAAAAAGTTTGAAAAGAAAACAGTATGGTTACTTGCAATTATAACTTGTAATGAATTACACTATAAATACTTATGTTCTCAAGATTTACAGAAAAAGCCATTCAATCTATCATGTTAGCACAAGAGGAAGCTAAACGTTTTCATCATAGTTACGTTGGAACAGAGCATATTTTATTAGGAATAATAGGCGAAGCTGATAATGTTGTAGTTAAGTCCTTATATGAGATGGGATATACATCAGATCAAATTACAAATGCAACAGAAGAACGATTAGAGTATGGCGGCATTACATCTGATTATGGAAATATACCTTTTACCCAACAAGCAAAACAAGTATTAACGTATGCTTGGGATGAAGCGAGAAAATTAGGTCATAATTATGTTAACGTAGAACATTTGTTTTTATCTGTATTTAGAGATCCTACATCAATAGCAGCTAGAGTATTAGCAGAGTTAGGCATTGAGGTTTCAACCTTTAAAAATACATTATTTAAGCATTTAGGAGATAAGGTTAATGTTCAGCAAAAATCAAAAACAAGTGTGCCAACGCCAACATTAGATTTATTTGGAAGAGATTTAACGTGGTTAGCTAGAGAAAATAAGCTAGATCCTGTTGTAGGAAGAAAAGATGAAATAGAAAGAATTATTCAAATTTTATGTAGACGAACCAAAAACAACCCTGTACTAACGGGGGAACCAGGGGTAGGAAAAACGGCTATAATAGAAGGGTTAGCGCAAAAAATATGTTCTGACACAATACCAGATAAGTTAAAAGATAAGCGAGTAATAACATTAGATTTAGGACTATTAGTAGCTGGAACTAAATATCGTGGAGAGTTTGAGGATCGAGTAAAGAAAGTAATGGAAGAGGCAAGAAAAGCAGGAAATGTAATAATTTTTGTAGATGAATTACATACCATTATTGGAACAGGCGGTTCTGAGGGAAGTTTAGATGCCGCAAATTTATTTAAGCCTGCATTAGCAAGGGGGGAGTTGCAATGCATTGGAGCAACAACCTTAGAAGAGTATCGAAAACATATAGAGGGAGATGGGGCATTAGAGCGACGATTTCAATCGGTATTAGTTGAAGAGCCATCTATGGACGAAACAATCCAAATATTAAGAGGAATTAGAGAGCGATACGAGGAATTTCATAATGTAACGATTACCGATGAATCTTTGATTGAGGCGGTCAATTTATCAAGCAGATATATAACAGAGCGATTTTTGCCAGATAAAGCGGTTGATGTAATTGATGAGGCGGCTGCAAAAATTATGCTGAAAGCATCTAGTTTGCCAATAGAAATAAAGCAATTAATGCAAGAGCAAGAAAAATTAGAAGCTGAAGTTGCTATAGCAAAACAAAAAGAAGATGCAGAAATGCAAAAAATGTTAAAAAGTCAGCTAACTACTATAAAAAGGAAAGTAAATAAACTGCCAGAAGAACAGCGTGTTTTGGCAGCGCCAACGGTTGATGAAAATGTAATTGCAGAAATTGTATCAGCATGGACAAAAGTACCTATTACAAAAATTAATAGTGAAGAAACTCAGCGATTAATTACAATGGATAAAGAAATTGAAAAGCACATTGTAGGACAAAGAGATGCGGTAAAAGCACTTGTAAGAGCGGTAAAAAGAGCAAAAGTAGGCTTAAAAGATCCAAAAAGACCGACAGGATCCTTTTTGTTTTTAGGACCAACAGGGGTAGGAAAATCTGAATTAGCCAAACGATTAGCTGAAAATCTATTTGGAAGCATTGATAATATGATACGAATTGATATGTCTGAATATATGGAAAAACATACAGTTTCTAGATTAATTGGATCACCACCTGGGTATGTTGGATTTAATGAAGGCGGGCAATTATCAGAGCCAGTGCGAAGAAAGCCTTATTCAGTGATCTTATTTGATGAGTTAGAAAAGGCATCTCCAGACATCTTAAATATTTTATTACAAATTTTAGAAGATGGCCGATTAACAGATTCCAGTGGAAGAGTAGTCAATTTTAAAAACACGATTGTTATCATGACATCTAACATAGGTAGTAAGCATATTCATCAAGAAACATCATTTGGTTTTGTAGATCCAACACGAGTTGAAGAAAAAAAATATGATGCAATAAAAGCAAAATTACAGCAAGAACTCAAAGAAAGTTTTAAGCCAGAATTTTTAAATAGAATTGATGATATTATTATCTTTAAGGCTTTAAACAAAGAGAATATGTATGACATAGCAGATGTTATGTTATTAGATATAAAAGAGCGATTAGAAGAGCAAGGTATAACATTACAGTATGACAAAAAAGTAAAAGAATTAGTCGTTTCACAAGGATATGACCAGAAGCTAGGGGCAAGGCCATTAAGACGATCGATTCAAACACATTTTGAAGATGCTTTAGCGGATGCCTTATTATTAGAAGGTATAAAAACAAATATTATTGCAAAAGCAACTGTAAAAAATAACGCGATACAATTTAATATTTCACCAGAAAAACCAGCAAAAAAAACAAAGAAACAATCAAAGGGAAAACCAAAAGAATTAGTATCAGTTAAGTAACCGATGCCAAATACCGCTTTATTTGAATGTCAGAGTTGTGGAAGTAAGTATCCAAAGTGGAAGGGGCAGTGTGAGGCGTGTCATGAATGGAACACGTTAGTAGAAACAAAACCCATAAAAGAAAATAAATTAAAATATAATTATAATCAGGAATCCACAGCACAAGCGCTAGCAGAGGTTGTACAAGAGCCTGTTTTTTACTATAAAACAAATATTACAGAGTTAGATAGAGTATTAGGAGAAGGGCTCGTAAAAGGATCTATAGTTCTATTAGGAGGAGAACCAGGAATAGGCAAATCGACATTATCATTACAAGCGTGTCAGGAATGCGCTAAGCAATCGATGAAAGTATTATATATTTCAGCTGAAGAATCAGAGGCGCAAATAAAATCAAGAGCAATGCGGTTAGATAATGGAAAAATTGCAGAAACGTTATGGGTATTTTCTCAAACTAATATGATGGCCATTATTAAAGAATGTGAGCGATTAGATCCCGATATAGTTTTGCTAGATTCTATTCAAGTGGTACAGCATCCAGAGCTTTCTTCCTTAGAAGGAACCGTATCACAAGTAAGACATTGTGCCACAACATTAATTAATTGGGTAAAAGCACATAATAAAAGCGCCATTGTTATTGGACATATAACCAAGGATGGTCAAATAGCGGGGCCAAAAGTATTAGAACATTTAGTTGACGCTATTTTATATTTAGAAGGAGACAGGCATTTTCAAAATCGAATTTTAAGGTGCCATAAAAACAGGTATGGAAGTACAGATCATATAGGCTTATTTGAAATGAAAGAGAACGGATTGATTCCGATAAAAGATCCATCACAAGCATTTATAGAAACATCACAAGATGCATCACCGGGATCTGTAATTGTTCCTTATACACAAGGCAATAGAGTTATTTTATTAGAGATTCAAGCACTGGTTATTGAGAGTGGTTATGGTATGGCAAAACGAAACTTTGTTGGGATTAATCCAAATCGAGCTAATTTATTAATAGCGGCGCTAGATAAGTTGTGTTATTTGAAGTTATCAGCACATGATATTTTTTTAACCGTTATTGGAGGGTTTTCAATTACAGATCCATCGGCAGATTTAGCGATTGCGGTTGCATTAATATCATCGTTAAAACAGCAATCCGTAATAGATCGTGTTGGCATTTGTGGTGAAGTTGGATTAACAGGAGAAATAAGGCCTGTATCGCATATAGACAAAAGACTAATAGAATTAAAAAAATGTGGATTCTCGGGAGGGATTATACCAAAAAAAAATGCATTATCGCCGAAAAATTTAGATCAATTTAGGTACCATCAAGTATCCTATATAAAAGATGTATTACATTATATTTTTATGAAAGATTATGAAAAACAACATGCTTGATACGATTGTTGAAACGATTCGTGACAAAAACACTCGGTGGGAGGGACTAGTACAATTAAAAGAATTGGAAACATCAGATGACATAGAGCGATTTATCCATTATTGTGAGGATTCATTTTGGTTAATTCGATGGGCCGTAATAGAAAAAATTGGCGACTTAAAGTTAACAGGATGTCTCGACACATTATTTGAAAAATTGGCCGATAATGATAACCATGTAAGAAAAAATACACAAAAAGCGATTATTAAATGTACAAAAGATAATATCAAGCCGATTATTAATAATCTTGAATCAAGCAATCAGTATATCACGCTATTTTGCAGAACATTTTTAGCAAAACATTTAGACAAGTATCAAGACACGATACAAGAGTCATTATTTTTAAATTCATGGATTATTTCTAATCAATTATTGCATATTATCTTTTTAGAAAAGAAAGAAAAAGCAGAGAATATATTAATAAAAGCAACAAAAATAAAAAACACGGAAAAGCATGCTATTATGATGTTGGCTTTAATACAGTCAAAAAAAGGAATATCACATTTTATTAGTTTATTTAGGACAAAGCCTGCCTTAAAAAGACATATTATTCAAGCCATATTAACTATGGATCCAAGCCTTGTTTATCCTATATTAATTGACTATATTAACCAACCTAAGATAAAAAAAACGATACAAGAGATAATCATAAAATGTGGAAAGCCAATTGTTCCCTATATAATTCAGAGTTTACATAAAAAACCATTTACAGAAGAATTAATCTATTGCTTAAACAAAACAACAATTACAGTTCCTGTATACACATTATTAGAAAAAAAAGTTTCAAAATATCCAATACTAGCAAAAAAAATTAATTTAATTAACTTAAAGCCTAAATAAAAATGAGAAGATTACGTATAATATAAATATAATGAAATTAACAAAACATGAAAGGCAAGAGATCTCAGAAGAATTACAGAATATAACCAATACATTACGCTATACAGCCGTATTTCATTTAAAATATTTTTCAGAGATTATCATGACGCAAACAAAAGAAGCATTTACTACCGTTTGTGAATGTGAAGCCTCACTGGAGCAAATACTAAAAAAAACAATTACCATTAAATTTGAGAAGGTAGAATTAAAAAGCCGATTAATCGTTAATTTTTTAGTCGATAAAGTTGTTATAACCAGTATAGGTAATACGAATGCAGATTGTGTAGCAATATTAACAGCATCAACAGAATTTTTAACTGAGTGTACAGGCAAAGCAATTTTTACGACCGGCTATCTTACTTATGGTCATTTTTATTTGAATGAAACACGCAATATTATGTGTGGCAAGCCATATGTGATGGCAGATCAGTTAGCCGGGAAAATTCAGTTTAATGCGTTAGTATGTGACAAAGTTATAGAACAAAATTTAGAGGAAGCAAGATTATTTACAAAAAATGATGAGTTATTTACAACATTAGGCCAATCCTTAATGACAAGATGGGATGTTCCTATTTTTGGTAGTTTATTAGAAGGTGGCCTCGTAAAGCAATCGATGATAGTTGTTGATTGGCCCCGCTATTCATTAGATATTTTTGAAACCATTCGGTCTTATTCTGTAGAAGAATTTTATGCACCCTTTGAAACTATCCATGGCGCATTAGATACATTACATGAAGAAAAAAAGACCCATATTAACGAAACCGTATCATTTTTAAACCATAGATTAGCAGAATCCGTAAAACTATTTAACTCAACGATTTAAATCAGTTTTTACAAAGATGACGAGGTAAGATATAGTTAGTACAGTTTATAGATAATAAGAGTATATAAATAACAAAGTGAAAAATAAGAAATGTCTATAAATACACATAAAAAGATCTCAGAAATTCTACAAAAATACTTAGAAACATACGATAAAGACAAGGCTTTAAACCAGATATTATCATTAATAACACATATATGTTCAAATAGTGTCCCTTATATTCTAACGGTCTCCAAAAAAGAGGCTCTATTAACACATTTAGTAAGTTCCAAGATAATCGATACAGAGTATAAGAAATTGTTACAAGAGGTGCCTATAGACAAAAACGGGAGTGCGTGCGGAATGGCCGCATTTTATAAAAAGCGAGTTATATTAGACGATCCCATTCATCACGATGCCTACAAGGGTATAAAAAAAATATTACAAAGAATAAATTTACTAGGATGTTGGGCGTTTCCAATTCTTAACAAGGAAAAAAACTTAGTAGGAACACTAAGTATATATTTTACATGTAAGCAAGAAGAACGGAACAAGTTAGTTAAAGAAGTAGAACATCTACTACCTTTTGTAGCCATCATTATAGATCATGAAAAAAAAGAACAAGAAACAAAAAAACAAAATACTCTTTTTGATGATATAGAAAGATTTAGTAAATCATATACATGGGAATATAACTTAGAAACAAAAGAAGTATGGTGGTCAACAAATAGTTATAATCTATTAAAGTTGGATCCCCAAAAAAACCTACCCTCATATGAAACATTTTATAATTTATTAACTGAGCAATCACAAAAAGAGATGATAGCTACCATAGAGGCTATACTAAAAACAAAACAAAAGAAAAGTTTAGAACTCACATTTAAGCATTTGCCAGATCAGGTTTTTTATGAAGAAAAAAATATCATATGTAATGAAAACAAAGACCCTATAAAATTAATAGGAATTATCAAAGACATAACAGAAGAAAGAGCATTAGAAAAAGAAAGAAAAAAACTAGATGAAAGATTACAAATATTAACTAATAATGTGCCAGGAATGGTCTATAGTTTTAAAATAGATAAAAATAATCAGGCATCATTATTAGATTGTAATGACTATGTATATAATATTTATGAAATAAAAAAGAATGAGGCATTAAAAGATGTAAGTTTGTTATTTAATCAAACGAAAGAGCCCTGCAGAGAAAAATTAGCAGAAGCAATAAAAAAATCACAACAAAACTTAACATTATTTGAGTATGAAGGGAAAATTACAACACCATCAGGAAAAGAAAAATGGACGACCTGTCAAGCTTGGCCAAAAAAGAAAAATGACGGAAGTGTTATATGGACAGGCATTATATTAGATACAACAGAAAAAAACAGAATAAAAGAAGAAAAGAAAATAGCTGAAATAGAGGCGGAAAAACTAGAGCAAGAAAAAGATGCTTTAGGAATAGAATTAACCCAATTAATAGA
>CERS01096183.1_pt1 | contig 24243 bp, 16 predicted proteins | sample 356251 | NCBI WGS metagenome assembly CERS01 (sample SAMEA2621020, study PRJEB7988) | marine metagenome | isolation source: saline water (ENVO:00002010), including
CCATTTCTGTCTTAGCATAGTCATCAATCAATTGACCTATTCCTTCATTCACATCAAATCCCAAATCATATACAAAATCACTACTCATTTGTTCTGGTGAGCCATATCTAAATAAAAGAGAAATCAATCCTTGTTTATCAAGTCCTCGTCTAAACAATTCCGTAACAATAAACATTCTATATTCTTTTGCGTTTGCATTATAACATACATACCTATATGGTTTTATTTCGTCTGTGGGTGTTGGTAAATCACCGTATCCAGAATGTTTTTCAAAACAATAGGTATCTGTTCCAATAACGCTTAGTGGATATTTCCTAAATTTAGGAAATTCCTTTAATAGTAATCTATATGTTTCATCACTTCTTAAATCATATGATAAAAAGATAACTTGTTTAGAATTTATTCCCCAACCCTTTATCATATCTACTGCCCAATCTAATGTCATCTTCTGTAACGCTTCATTATCAGACATTATAATCAATTTCATTTTTTTCTGATTGATTAACTCTACTTTAAATTTATCAAGTTTATTAAAACAGGCATCACCAACAGGATAATAATTTTTTTCTGATTGTAATAAATCTATATCTTCAATTGATTTTTTATTTATAGATACACCATTTTCTTCAACTCTACTAAAAAATCCCATATAATCATTGATATAATCGTAAATAAAATTATACATTAAAAATCTCCTTGAAGAAATTTTCATATAAAGTTTTTACATTTGTATTGAAAAAAATATTTTGATTGTGTTTAATGGTTGGTATTATATCATTAACATAAATTTCGTGTAATGTTTCGTATTCTAAATTACAAACACGCTCTATTTCATTACTAATAAATTTTAATCTTTTAACTGTATCTTCTATATCATCATAACTCTCATCAAACAATTGTGGAAAAGTTTTATAACCTGATTCTCTTATGTATTTTAATGAATGAGGTGCTGCTATTATTATAAACGGATGATACAATAATGTCCTAAATGTTTTTTCTGTGAGAAATGTAGGAATGTATTGTAAATTTTCAGGAATACTTCCGTGTTCATATCCAAAATATAAACTTTCAGTTACAATTGAAAAGTAACTATCCACCATATGTTCTAAATTACTATATCGATGTCCGTCTTTATGAACATCCTTGTCGTAATCTAAAAGAAGTGGGAGTCTTTCATTGAATATTTTAAAATATTTATATGCCTCTGATAATTTTACACCTTCAAATAATTCTTCTACAATTCTAAGGTCATCTTCTGGTGTAGAATCCCAACATAAATAAGAATTAAGTCCATACTTGTCAAGTTGTTTTCTACAAATTTCACTTGTTATGTAATACCTATGTGGTTTTCCAACTCCATTATAATTTAGATACTTATATTTCTTTTTCTCTTTTAATTTTTCTAAAAAACTATCTTGTAGTGGAACTACACCCTCATCTTTCATATCAGAAAACCATTGTTCTGCTATAAACAAACCCGTTGAATAATAATTTATTGGAACAAATCTAATATTACAAACACTTTTATAAATTAAATTATCTGAATCATCAAGTATATGTTTTTTCCATTTATTCGCACAAGCTAAATCTGATGTAGTAATTATTATTTCTACTTTATCAAGTCCAACTTTTTTAAGATTTTCTTCTAATGGTTTTACATATTCGAATTCAAATGCTTCCGATGAATTAACAATTACTAATTTGAGTGTTCCATCTTTTATTAATTTAATTTCTCTTTTTGATAAATAATCTGTAAATGGACTAAACTTAAAACATACAGCAGGACTTGTTGGAAAAATAGGAAAAATATTTATTTTATTTTTTAATTCTTCATCATCAACATCTTGTAGAAAAACTTCTCTTACATCAAAATTACATTCTCTCCTAAGATACGGAAGTGTAAAATCATTGTCTCTCTCACGAGTATTAAATTCAAGTAATACTTCCTTTCCCATTGGATTATCATCTGAATCACCTAAAAATACTTTTGAAGGTGCATTTAAACCATTTGGAATTATTCTTTTATCGTTAATCCAACTATCTGAGTGATGGTCAAACCATCTTTTTGGTACATATTTAGAATATACTAAATTAAATTTCATTACTTATCCTCGATGAAAGAAATTCATTAAAGTTATTAAAACTTGTTTTATCAAATAAATTTTTATGATTGTGCTCTAATCTTGGTATAAGTTGTTCATACCAATTTTCCATTTCAGTTAAAGTATAACTACATAGTCTTTCAATTTCCTTTGATATCATAATCAATCTTTTACCAGGATGCATTTCTCTATCGTAACTTTCGTCTATAAAAGGGTGGAATGTTTTAAATCCTTGACTTTTAAGTTCCTCTAAACTACTTTTTCCATCTACACTACACCCAACAAATATAAAAGGATGGTGATTGTATATTGGTTTCCAAATCTTCTCATCTAAAAAAATAGAATACTCATCAAACATAGTATTGGTGGTTACAGAAAAAAATGATTTTTCATATGGCCAAGTTGGTGAAGTGTCGAAGTGATTTGTTACCCATTCATCAACATCCACTATATAAGGAACACCTTTTTGAAATTCCTTCATATGGTTTATATTTTGGTTTCGTAAATTTTTACCAACTCCTATGTTATGTAGATATGACTCTACATGACGAGATGCATATTTATCAAGAGATTGACAGGACACATATCCATTTTCTATCAAACCCCTACCGTGTAACATTGACAACAAAGAAAGTCTATGTCCTCTCGGTGACCTATTATAACATAGAAAATGCTTATCTCTTTTTAGTTTTGGATTTGGTTTTGCAAACTGCCACTTCGAATCGAAATCTAAGTATCTTTCACAATTGAAAGAATGAACTCCAATACTTTCTGAATTTTTATATTTTGATTTTGGTTTCCATTTTTTATAATTTTGTTCCAATAACCAATTAGCAGTTACATAAAGAACATTTTTTGGATTTAATTTGAACTCGACTATTTCGTCATGAATTATTTCATATATGTCATTACCTAACCAATCAGTAGGATATCCTTCCATTGGTTGATAAATCATTATTACTGCCTTGTCATCTCGAACCTGATTTAAAGTAGTTTCACTTATTCCACTAAACACAGACTTAATAGAATTTTCTCCATCATTATACTTACCCAACCAACCACGAGGATCACCGACACAATCTAACACATAAATCCATTTATGTTTTAATTCTTGTTTTTCTAAATTTTTAGGAGAGTCCACTCTGTGTTTTACTCCAAAACGGGCAAACATCTCTGTAATGTATGGTGGTAAATACAAATGAAATATTATAGAAGTATCTCTATTTGATTGATTGATAGTTTGACTGATTAATCCATTTGGTTTTTGAATTGAACCATATTCATAAAAATCATAACCTAAATGTATCATTAAAACTCCACGTGGTCTGGTATATCCTGTTCACATTTGAAATCAATTATCTCGTGTTCTGTTCCAAATAACTTCTCTCTTTTTACAATACTATAATTTAAATCTGTAAGTCCATCCTCATCTGTATTTACAATTCCACCTTGAACTTCTTCCACAAACCTTCTCTCGTTTATACTCGTATCTTTTTGGTGAACCCATCTTCCACCGACCATATCATTTCGTTTATGTTCTTGAGAAAAGAATCTACCTGGTTTACTTCTATATGGTAAAATTGTATTTGATATCTCACCAATTGTTTCTGATTCTATACGACCACCAATCAATTCACCATTGTTATCATTTCCACTTAAATCATATACGATATTATCTTCTACATTTGAAAAATTGTAATATAATTTAGTATCTGTTGGTGTAGGATAATCCTCTTTATAATATTCCTTAATTTCTTTATCACTTAATGTTCTATCAAATAAACAAACTTGTGCAATATCACCAGCAAAAAAGTTAGATTCTTCTTTGTTAGGATCACCGACTCCTATGTAAAATGGATTCCCACCATACTTTTTTAGTGGTGATTCAAACCCTAATGGTGATTGAGAACCATGACCAAATCGTGAATCTGATTCTTCTCCGTTTAAATAAAACCTTATCTCTCCGTCATCTATATTAACTGTAACCATCAAATGTGTCCAAACATCAGGTGGTCTTTTTATCCACATATAAGAATGGTTATTTTTTTGATTGAATAACCCAAAGGAATATGCGTCTGAGTTATCCCAACCCAATCCCATCTGAAAGGATGGTCGTCCAAAAATATATTGATGTATGAATTCTCTATTTTCTATATCACCAATTAAATATTTTGGAATATCAAATCTATCTTCAGCCCTTACCATCACGGACATTGTAAAATTACCACTTGTTATTTCTCTAATAGAATCATTAGGATTTATTTTTACATAATTAGAAAGTCCATCTAATCGTAAAAAATTTCTTTCTTCATCAGATTCGTGATTCATAAAAGTTTCTTTAGCCAATCCTTTTTTCTTTACACGATATAATAAATCATCATCTTCCATTCCCCAATTAAAGTATCCATTGGAATAACCATTTATTTTTTCATAATGTTCTTTAGTAAACAAAATAGAACCACCAAAATACTCTTGATATTTTAATCCATAATCAAATTGTGCAACATGAACAGCTAAGTGTTCTACATTTTTAGGATAAGAATAGTCACACGAATCATCTTCAGGTAACATATCAATGTCGTGAAAACAAAAGTAATCATAACCTTCTTTTTGTGCAACATCAAAGGCAACATTCTTGGATGTTCCTCTGTTAAATCCACTAACCGAATCAGGATAAACTTGATTAGCCACAAATATCTTGTATTCTATATCTTTACCCTCAAAAAATTCATCCATATGTGGAACAAACTTTTTAAGATGTTCTTCCCTTTTATAGTGTGGGACACATATTGCTAATTTCTTACTCATATACTATTATCGCTCCACTATTATGTGATTCTTCTTTAGATTTAAATTTTTGATTATGTACAGCAGTAGATACTATTTTTTTCATATATAGTGAATTTCCTGTTATTATACGAATAGGAAAATTTCCTTTGTTGTATTCTAAAATAATATCACTCTCCAAATTCTTTCTAACTGAATCGTGTCGTTGTCCATGTAAATCTATCTCTCTCATTTAAAAACTCGAATGATCTGGAAAATCTTCGTGTCTTGATTTTAATTCTTCAAGAAATTCATCATTTTTCCAATCTCGTATAATATTTCTATTATGTATAACTTTACTAAAAACTGATTCATATATTTTTTGTAGTTTATCTACATTCATTTCACACAACCTTTTAACTTCATTAATTATAAATTCAATTCTTTCATTATGATTTTTTATTAAATCATAACTCTCGTCAAACAATTCAGGATATGTTTCAAATCCCTTCTCTTTTAAATATTCTAATGTTCCATAATTACCAACAACCATAAAAGGTTGAGAAATTAACGCCTTTAAAGTTTTTTCTGTAATAAACAAATCATCTGTTTCACAATGAGTTTCTGTTACTAAATTAAAGTATGTTCTACTCGTAACCAATGGATTGAATGCACCATATGATGCATCTGAATCTTCAAAATCTGTGGTCATTACTTCAGGATATTTAAGTGAAGTTACATACTCAACATCTTCGGGTAAAAAAATATCTTTATCTCTATAAGAAACATACCCATAATCTAACAAATTATTTTCTTTTAACAAATCATACACCATTGTTCTATGTTTATGTTCTGAATTATTAAAACAATTATAAATTTTACTTTTTGGAACATCAGAATTTACTAATCCAAACTTTTGTCCTTCATCACTTACCCAAGGCAACTCATTATTAAATATTTTTTTTAATCTATGTGCAAAGTACCAAACTGAATAAATATAACTATACTCGTGTCTTAAATTACCATTTAAAAATAATATTTTATCTATTGGAATATCATTATCTTTACAATATCTTTCAAAATATTTTATCCCATTACTATCAATAGACTCAAAACTAAAATCAATTATAATTTTATCAAGTTCTTCATCATACATCATATTAGTATCTGCACAGGCCCGAAACCAAGGAATGGTATCGGTAATTGAAATCAACTTATCTATGATATCTTGATACATTTATGTGACTGAAATAAATTCGTGTTTATCTAAAAATTCTTCTTGGTTTATAACCTTATATTTTAACGAACTTAAACCATCATACTTAGGATCCGTCAATCCTTGTCTAACCTTGTTAAAAAATCTTAATTGATTTTCTCGTGTTTCCCAATGTGTGAACTTAGTTTGTGCCCATCCGTTTTCTTCGTGTTCTAAACAAGTAAATTTACCATCTCGTCTATTTGGAATTAATGCAATACTACCAATTCTCAAATCTTTTTCTTTTCTTATTGCACCATGCACTTTTGCGTGATTATCATGACCACTCTTATCAAGAACTAAATCACTAACCACATTATCAAAATTCCAATATCCAATTACACTTCGAGAAGATGTATATTTTTCTGTTCCTTGTTTCCATCCACTAAAAACCTCACTATCGGTAACATTTCTTGGAAATCCATTGTTATATAAATACTCCGCCTCTGAGGGTTCTAAACAATTTTTCCAAAGAGATATCTGAGCTACCGAACCTTTAAAAAATCCAGCATCTTCGTGTCTAGCACGAGGATTTGCACATCCAATATAATATGAAACATTATTAGATTCCCTCAACCTTCCGTGAAAATCAGAAGGTGATTCGTTTGTTTCTACACCATTAACATACATTCTCAATCGTTTTAATGTATTGTCAAAAGTATAAACAACATGAACCCATTCATTAACTCTCCTATCAGAAACAACCATATATTGTTCGTTGTCTGTATTCCAAATTCCACCTTTGTATTGCATACCACTCGTATATGCAATTCCAACATGATGACCTGGTCGGGTAAATACATGAAATTCATCATATTCTTTGTTCTCATCAAGTTCTATATCCTCACTTGGTTCTACCCAAGCTTCTACACTAAATGATGAATTAAGAACCTTGTTCAATGAAACGGTGTTTTTTATTTCAAGATAATCATCTCCGTGAAATTCCATAACATTACTATATCGAGGTGTTTTATCTTTGGACGAAACTGTATATTGTTCTGCCAAAGGAACTCCTTTTTTTCTACAACGATAAAGTAAATCGTCATCCTCAAATCCCCAACCCCAATATTTATTGGAATATCCATTAATCCACTCAAAGTGTTCTTTGTTGAATATTGTTACTCCACTAAAATATTCAGGATAAACTAAACGATACTTAAATTTACTTAACCTTGCAGCAATATGTGTTGGTCTGTCAACCCACGAGTAATCGCAGGTATTATCTTCGGGTAACATATCCACATCATGAAAACAAAAATAATCATACCCTTGTTCTGATGCAATTTTATATCCGATATTTAATAACCAACCACGATTAAATGGTTTTTCGTTTCCTTGTTCCACTACAAATATTTTATAATCTATCTCTTTATCAGATAGAAACTTATCCATATGTGGAACAAACCTACCAAGATGTTCTTCTCTATCTCGGTAGGGAACTATTATTGCAAGCTTTTTATTCATTACTTACCAAATAGTTTACCTACCACAGATTTGGATTCCGCTTGAGTTTGTCCTACATTTAAGGCCTTAGCAATTTCAGCTGCTATATCTGCTGCTGAAGCTTGTGGTTGTTGGACTGCTGGTGCAACAGGACCGTCAGGTGTAACAATCTCTACATAATTTTTAATTATGTTATAGATTTCCCATAACTTCCAATCTATTGCATCAACTTTTTCTTCTAAATTAGACAGAGATTTTACTGTGATTGCACTAAGTTCATTACTTTCAGTAGATGTTCCTGCATCAAGTGCATCTCTTGCGTCTTTTGGTTTTGTAGCCATAACTTTTCTCCTTATATTACAACTTCTATTATTTCGTGTTTTACTTCGTAGTCTTGTCTATCGACTATTCGAAATCTTGTTGATGATAATCCATCTGTTTTAATACTACTCATTTGATTACCAACTTTTTTATTAAATATATTACGATTTGTTACTATTTCAGGATTATCACTTCTTGTAAAATCTTCAAGAATTTGATATTCGAAATCTGCAGATAAATAACCATAAGCACCTTTTCTTCTATAAGGTAAATATCTTTCTTTATTACTTTTTAAAGATTTATTCGCGAATCCCACATTATAAAATTTTGCATGATTTCCATTTCCACTACTATCAAAAGTAACATCATCATATCCACTTCTAAAATCCCACAATCCTACTGGTAGAGTTGAAGTTACATATTCACCTTTAATATTCGTTATTCCTTGATTAAAAATAGTTTCAATTTCATGTCTTGATAACGCCTCAGACCACAAACCCACTTCTGATATGTAACCTTTAAAGAAATTTCTCCAAACTGATAAATCTGGATCACCTACTCCTATGTAATATGGTTTATTAAGATATGGAATTAGTTCTCCGTCATAGGATTCTGTTTTTATCTTAACACCATTTATAAATAAACTTAGAGTTTGTTTTCTATCATCTACGACCATTCCCAAGTGATACCAAGTTTCTGGCCGTAAAGGTACTTGTATCAAAACGGGCTCTCTTTCATTCTTACCCGTTGGTCTTACCCAAATAATACATTTTAAAAATCCACCATGAGTGTATGATAATCCTGTGTGGAATCCTGGTCTTGAAAAAATAGAGTATTCACATCTATTCTTATCGACACTTTCACCATAAGGTGGAATATCTTTTGCAAAAAACCAAGTCGATATGGTAAAATCTTTATTGGTTACATTTCTAATTTTTGCGTTATCTGCTAAAACTTTCATATAAGAATTTGAACCATTAAATCTACCATATGTTTTTGTTACTTCATTTTCCATTTCAGTTCTAACTGGCAATCCTTTTACAACACATCTGAGTAGTATATCCCAATCTTCATACCCAACACCCCAATACTCATTTGAATATCCATTTATCAATTTAAAATGCTCTTTTGTAAATAAAGTTACTCCACCAAAGTATTCTTCGTATGGTAAGGTAAAATCATTAAATTCTTCTACTTCTGATTGGTCTCCAAATTCCATTTGTTTTCTCATACTAACCAATGAAAGTGGTCGTTCTTCGTAAGTATAATTACATTCATCAGAAATTGGTATTAAATCTATATCGTGAAAACAAAAGTAATCAAACTTGTCTTTCATCAATTGATATCCGATGTTAAACAACTTACCTTTATTTAAGGGCCTATTTGATTTTTGTTTTATAAAAACTAATTTATAATACATCTCAGAACTCTCTTTTATAGTTTCCTTAAAGTGGTCTGTAAAGTTTTTTATATGCCTCTCGTCATATGGAAGTATAACTGCTAATCTTTTCATACTCTATAATCTATGGATTTCTGTCTTACAATATCCCATTGGGAATAATCTTTAAAATTTTTCTTACCTCTCTCCATCATAAATCTTTCGTCTGTAATATCAATTTTCATATTGTTATCTAATATATAATCAAACATTTTCTTGTATTCTGCGTGAAATGTATAATCTTCTTTTATACTAACCACTTCCTTTATTCTTCTCAATACTGATAAATCCCATTTAAAATGATGAACTTGTATAAAACATTTTTCTATTGGATATCTCAAAGGATGATTCCATCTATCACCATAAGTATCTTCAAAATCTATCCAAGCATAATGCTGTCCATTAGTAACAGGTATCTCACCTTTCATTACTACTGTTTTATTAGGACAGGCATTAGAAACAGGATGTCTAAATGAACCAACTAATGGAAATTCCTTCCAAATATCACTATCATCATATACGGCTGGAAATTTTCCACCTTCACCAATTCTATCTAAAAATGCTCCTGTAATAAATTTATAACCATTTTCTTCACAATCTTCAATTAACTCGTGTATTGGTTTTGGGTACAAGTGAAATTCATCATCATCCGATACAATCCACCAATCATTTGGTTTTAATAACTTTGTTTCGTTGTATAACTCTGTAACTCTTTCCCAATTAAATGGTTCTTCGATAGTTTGTTTATGAATATCAATATTTAAATCACGAGTGATTTCTTTGACTTCTGATAAAACTCTATCTCTATCTGATGATAAATATACCACAACAAAAATATCATCTACAATATCTTTGTAATGATTTAGCATATGTCTTAACATTGTGGTATTGTGACCACAAACTGTAACTAAGTTCATAATAACTTTTTACAAGAATAATAAAAATCTTCCATCTCAGGAAAAGTTTCTATAAAGTTCTTTCCTCGTCTTTTATCAAACTCGTCAATAAACAATATAAAATCTCTCCTCATTTTCATTAACCATTGTATATCTTCTAATGGTTCATCAACCCAATCTAAAACCCGTCTTAGTTTTTCTCTTTCAAAATCATAATAACCACTATGTCCGTGTCCATAAATATGTGTATATTTTTCTTCTGCCAACCTCTCCATTAATTTCACATCTTGTCTAATCTTATCAATCCATTTTGTTGATAACAGACGAACTTGTAAAAATTCAGGATGTCTTATGTATGCCGTATCTAAAATTATTGCGTAATGTCTATATCGTTTTCCATTATAGTGTTTCTTTTTTAAATCAAATACTTTCTTTATAACTCTATCGTATGTTGGAACACTCGTTAAGTTGTATGTTGCCATTATTGTAGCTTCAGGTTTTTCACATTTGGTCAAAAATGTATCCAAATTATTCCAAAATCTTTTGGTATCCATTCCGTCTCTCATATATTCTGCATGTTTTCCCCAAGATTCTATACTTGTAAATAGTGCAAAATTCCAAACTAAATCTTTCTTTGTAATATACTGAACCTTATCAACAAATTCTTCAAACTTGTCTTGTGGTGCACATAAATTAGTATTTACTGACATCTCTAACATAGGATTTAATTTTGGGTTATCAATAATATAATCTAATACCTTGAAAGTATCCTTTGATAATAATGGTTCACCACCAGTTATTCTAAATGTATGTAAGGTAGGAAATAAATCAGGCCACCATTTCCAAAATGCATCTCTATATGGATTTGGTTTGGTGTGTGGTATTGGGACAATATTCTCTCGTTCCATCCACTCGGTATTATTATACATCCCACTTGTAGGATAGTGTCCTTTTGTTTTAATTTCGTGTTGCCAATTAGAACTACTTTTTACATCACAATAACCACAACTCATATTACATTGATTAGAAAAACTAACCTCTACATAACTTGGTTGAACATTATCACTTGGATTAGATTTTTTAATTCTATCAAAATACGGAAATGCCCATGCCTCACCACTTTTCATAACTCTATCACTAAATGAAGCAGGATTGGCATCTTCTACATTCCAACAATAATCACATTCTTCAGGACGACCACCCTTTAACATAGTTTTTCTTTGTGCCTTTTTGTGAACTGTATTATGTAATGCTGATGGATTTACTTCTAATTCCTCTAAAGGAACAACATGAGGTCGTGGGTGGTGACAACTATGAGTTTGACCTGTTTGTAATAAAATACTTACTTGATTCCATTTTGCTAAACAGAAACCCTTACCTACATCATTTAATTCTTCTTTCAAAACTTGCATATTTTCTAATCCGTGAATTGAAATCTGATCCCAAAATGTATCTCTGTTTGCTATCTTTTCTTCATCCTTTACATTCTTTTCAAAAAAACTTAAATTCATTCTATGTTTTAATTCTTCTTTAGGATCTCGAATTAAATACTCATCTTTTAATCTTGCTATTTCTCTGGCAATGTATTCAGTATTAAATTTTTCACATTCTTCAAGTATTAATCTTTCTTGACATTCATCATATGGTGTTTTAATTTCATATCCACGTCCCACATAAAACTTTAATCCCTCATCGATGAATATCGTATGATGTTCATAACATTGCTCTAACCAAGTTATAAAATCTTCTAATTCACTTATAGAAGTTGCAACATAATCTCTTACTTTTTCTCTAATCCACTCAGTTTCTTTTTTTTGAAATTCTTGAAATTTAATTCTTAACCATTCTTCTGATGCGAATTGTCCTATACTTGGTTCTTGGTCAATTAAAAATTGAAAATGTTCCATGTATTTATTTGTATATGAATCTGATTTTTCTGCTATTCTCTCAGTAACCCAATCACGATGCTGTAGTTCATCCCAATGTTTAAATTCTTGATTTATAAAACCTATTTCTTCTGATGTTAATTTTTTAATATTATGCTTTAATATCATTAAGTTGATTTCCTAAGTATCGTTAATCCTGATGATGATAACTTTTCTGATTTATCTCTGTAATCAAATAAATTAAATACTTCCCATTTATTTGAATCAGTAATTTCTTTTACAACTTCACTTGGACCTGAACATTCATCATGTTCTTCTCCATCATATGTTTCAAAGTTTTTCCAATAATTTTCGTCACTATCGTGTATTGATATAATTCCATTTTCATTCATTATAGTAGAGTATAAATCAAAGTCAAGTTTACACCCTTCATATGTATGGTCGGCATCTATATGTAAGTAATCTATTTTAATATCTCGTTTAACAAAAAAGTTATAAAACGCATCTTCGGTAGTGGAATTAATAAATCGTGGATTGAAGTTTTCTCTTAAAAAACTATCTTCATTTGACCAATCAACTTCACCATTAAAACCATTTGTTGCATCAACTACATAAACCTCACCATATTTATCTTCACCATACATTTTAGTTTCATTTAATTCGTAAACACAATCAACCATCAATCTTGGAACATATCCACCACCACTTCCTAAACACACACACACTCTTGCCTTTAAAAAATATGGAATTGAATAATAAAAGATACCAGCACCAAGATAGTCATCGTTTGCACCATGAGTCCAACGATACGAAACTGAACCACTATCTTGATTTCTTGTTATTGAATCGTAAATCCAACCACGATTTAGTATTGACATTTATAACCTATAATTATCCTTAAATAAATATATAAAAAAAGTTCTAAATGGTATTATTTTAAGCTCCTATTCTTCAGCTGGTGCTTCTTCCACTTCTTCGACTTCTTCGACTTCTTCTGATGGATGTTCATGGTCATATATAATATTGATTAGTTCTGCCTCATCGTGTCTTTTATCTAATTCAATACCAATACCTCTACCGTATTCTTCTAATTCATCCTTACTCATTGCTTCAAAATCTGGAACTGGTGGAACATAATCATCTGAAGTTGGATCGTCAAGATTACCATCTTCATCAGCAATAATAACACCTTCTTTTATAGCCCATTCGAGTTGTTCCTTTTGATGTTGTTCTGCATCCATTGCTAAACCATCAGGCCAAGTATCTATTACTTCTTGCTCAGGTTCAAATCCATAAATTTTACTATATTTCTCTTTCCATTCATCTTGACCACCGACATAAGCAACTTCCCAAGGTGATTCTGATTCAGGTATATCTTTCCATTCCATTATGGTAAACCCTTTAAACTGATTTTCATCAGATAATACTTTTCCCTCATCTCTATCTATCTGTGAAATACAATCTTGTTCTTGTGGGAATGCACATAATTCGTCTGAATCTCTCCTTGCCTCTACCCATTCAGTTAAATCTTGTGCCGAACAAAATTCATCATCTGGATTACCAATACCATATTGGACATGACCACCTGCCGTATTTAGATTTACTTCTAATTCTTCTTGCCATGCATAAGGAATTTGGTCACAATGAGTGCCACATTCAAGAGGTTTGATGTATCCGTTATCTTCGCCTTCAATGAAAAGTCTTTTATTTTCATCTTGTGCTTCTTCAATTTCTACAGCTTCTTCCTGTATTACTTCTTCAGCCATGTTTTTTCTCCTAACATAAATTTTATTTTATTAACTTATGTAAAACCATTTTATATAGATAAATATCAGATATTTAGTTTTACGGTTCAGAATCAGCTCCTTTGTTGTGAACTAAAACACCACCAGCAAAATATATATCTAATGGTTCTACATCAAAATTTATTACTTCTACTTCACCATCAACCCATTCTATTGAATCAATAGCTATTAATTCTCCTGTATAATCTAATAATTTCATTCCTGAATGAAAACCATCAGATATTTCTTTAGCAGTACACCATTTCCATTTATCTACATCGAATGTGAATAAATCGTGTTCTGCAGTTACCTTTAAATAACCATTGTTTATATTATAATATCCTTCCATATAATCATAAAATAAATTCTCTACAAATGCTGTAGATTTTGTTCTCTTTACCAAACCTTCCAAGTCCTCATCATCCATTGGTCTCATCGTAAATCGTTTCCATTCCAAATATCCTAAATCTTCATCAGGTAATCCTGGTAAATTCATTGACATTACCTCATCACCAACATTTATTTCTTCTATTGGTTTAGAACTTCCATCCGACATAACTATTAATGTTCCTGGTAAAAAACAGGCGATAGAAAGACCACCATATGTATCTTGTATCTCAACAGTTTTTTGTATAGCGGTATTGTATCGTGTTGCGTGGTCGTTAAATCCATCACTTTGTTGGTCATCGTGATACTTTCCACTTATTGTTACATCTGTATCACTAAAATTAGCACCTTCCCATCTTTCAAAATACACACTATCTAAATAAACATGATTAGAACCATCATCCGCACTTGCAGTAAATCTTAATTCTAAGGTTTGGTCTACATTCGGTGAACCACTTGTAAAAAAATCTTCTCTAAATAAAGACCACCCATCTGCGGATGAAGCTAAATCGGTGTATTCATTTTGATGAAATGCACCACTAATCTGTAATTTTATATTATTTGCACTTGGTGCAGCTGACCATGCTACCGCTCTTATCTGATAAACAGAGTTACCCTTTACAGTAAGTGATTGGGTTACATAAGAATTTACTGCTTTAAATTGTATTGCCCTATTATCTACATCTTCTTCAAAACCACCAGCGGATGATGATGGTGAAGCATCTGGAGGATCACTACCATATACAGAAGTTACTGCTGCTATAGTATCACCACCACTATTTGACCAAGAAAGAAAAGAACTTCTAAATTGGTGATTTAAAACTAAATTACTTTCCGTAACTATCGCAGCATCTGCACCTAAACTTGGTGATGTATTATCGGATATTGCTCCAGCATTATATTGAGTTGTATAATCTTGAGTTCCACTCATATTAAACAAAGATGAATTACTTGTAGTCCAAGTAAAATTTTCTGCTCTTGTTCTTACACGAGTGTTAAATAAAGAATTACCATTTGTAAAAGTTACCTCGTATGCCTCGTTTGTCTGTTCGTCTACATATGGATATCCATCTAATGTGGCATCAACGGCACCGACATAAAAATCACCAATACTTGTTTTGGCTGTTCCACTATCTCGACCAGCACTATTCAAACTTGTCTTAGAAGTGTAATCAGAATTACCTACGGCAGTTGCCCTACCGAGTTTTCCTAATGATAATTTCGTTCCATTTGGTGGTGTTGCCAAAAAAGTTCTCCTAAAAAAGATACGCCTAAAAAAGACGACTATCGTCTAATACGCGTGCCGTGTTGTGTTTGTTCACTAATAAATATTAAGTAGCAAGAAACTTCCGTTTTTGAGATTTCTTGCTGATATATAAAGTTAACACTTTATGTGTATCCCCGATCAATATATGTTACTCATTATATATTTTCAAATATTGTTTAATCCATTCTTCTTTGTAATCATATATCCTAACATAATCCCTTAAACCATCCAAGTAATCTTGTCGTTCCTTTTCGGATAATTCTGATATATTATTTATTTGCTCATCAAATTCTTTCTTGTCAAAGGCTCTGAATGGATATTCATAGTTTTTCAGCCAGTCTTTTTGTAATATGGGTAATTTACCATAATCTAATGCTTGAAATATAGAATATCCGAATGGTTCGTGTAGATGACACGAATGACTTATTCCCCAATCATCTCGATTGAAAAATCTATGTAAATTTTTATATTGAAATTGATACAATCTTGTTTTATCAAATTTAAATCCAGCTTTATTTTTCCACCACTTCCAATCTTCCAAATCGGTAAATGCATATGAATCAACACCTTCTAAGAAATGTGGTGATTTTCTCGTTTCCATACGAGCTGCGTATCCCACCTTATTACTCATACATACTTTTTTATTTTGTGTGAATTCGTAGTAATTCGGTATATCAATCATATCCACTTGGTCGTGTAGTGGAATCTTATCCAACCCAATCCAAATCACCTTGTTTGCTATCTGAGCTATTCGTCTTTCCCAAGCTCTGTTTGCTGAAAAATGCATTAACTTGGGTAATCCCAAATGAAAACCAGCATTTAAACTCAATTGAACCGATACATGAATACATACAGATTCTATCTTGTCTTGGTTATTTTCTATTATTTTGTGTGGTGTATAATATCCGTGTAAAACATGAATTTTACGGGCATCACCTGCTATTTTTTCAAAATCTTTTGGATGGTCACCTTGCCATAATATTTCTATTGGTGAATCAAATTCTATTTTTACATTTTCAGGCCTTCTTCTGTGAATCAATAATTTTGATGGGTGATTTAATTTGGGTGCTACCTCTCGTAACCAATTGTTAACCCAAACATCACTTCCCCCATAAACCATTGAACCACCACCTGTGGCATAATAAACATCATAACTCATAAATTACTTTCCGTGTACGTTGTGCATTAAATAACCGCCTCCAAAATAAACATCCAATGGTTCTACATTTATATTTACGGTTTCCATAGGTTCGTTTACAAATACTATTGAATCTATCGTAACGAATTCATTATTAGAAGTGTATAACTTATCACCAGGTACTAAACTGACCGTTGTTTTAAAATAATAACTACCATCTCTCAATATAAAAAATGGATGTTCATAAGTGGCCTTTAAAGAACCATTTATCAGATAATAATTATCATAATAATCAAAATATACATCCATTACTGATGCACTTGCTGGTGTTGATGTATTTTCTATTTGGATATCATATTGACCTGATTGATTTCCGTGAGGTGTTCCTTGCCAAACCGACCAAGTATCTTCCTCATCAAAATCTAATGGCATACCAGGAACCGTAGCTGCCCTTACCCAATCTCCTACATTTATATTTTCGATATCTTTTAGATTTCCATCGGCCATTGTGATTTTAGTTCCTAATCCAAGACAACCCCCACCACCATATTGAGAATAATTACTACCATAGAATTCGTCTAATCGAATTGGATGAGATTGAAAAGTAACAGCACCATGTCCACTACCATCGTCAGATCCTGACCGAGGACCCCCTTGAAACCAATCAAAATTTGGTTTACCCGTTACATCCGTATGAACTGAACCTGCTATTGATGCAAAATCTTGATATAAGTCGTGAATGTCTGAATTTGCTGTATTGGCTGCAACTCCTCTTTCCACATTTATATCAGAAAAGGACATTGATGTATCTTGTCCTATTCTTGGAATTATTACTCCACCTGTGCCAGTTGCTGCACTATTTTTAGTTCCACCGAATATGACTATCGAACAATGCTCTCCAACTTTTGCCTGTCCACCACCACTAACATCCCAAGAACCTGAAGAATAGTTTTTTCCTGCAGCAGTAATAGCAACAGAAGCAATAACACCATCCGAATCATTACTTGTTGTGTAAGTTCCTGTAAAACCATCACCAACTCCGATGGATGAGGAACCAGGTGCTACCATTCTTAGTGTGCCATCTTCTCCATCTTCATTACCCATATAACCACTTCCACCATCAATGAGAGTTAATCCTAATACTTTAAATCCATCTTGTAATGCCATATTACTTTCCGTATTTTGAAATAACTAAGCCATCTTTTTTCAGCTTTTCTTTAATTTTGTTTTCTCTTTGCTTTTTCACAAAATGTTTTTCTTTTGCATCTAATAGTTTTTTATATCCCAACGAAACACCTTTTAATTCTTCTATCTGATTCTGTTGTTCTTTAATCGCCTCTACTAATAATGGTACAACTTTATCGTATTGAATTGCCAGAGTTCCGTTAGGTCGAGTTTGTACTATTTCAGGTAAAACCTTTTGTACTTCTTGAGCTATTAAACCTACATCCCTACCTTTTTCTTTTTCAACCTTTTCAGCCTTTTCGTTCCAAGTAAAAGTAATACCACTAAGTTGTTTTACTTTGAACAGAGCACTTTCTATCGGTCTGATATCATCTTTCAGATTTATATCTGATGAATAATATGCAGTAATATTTCCACCTATAAGCAAATTACCCGTTGCCTGAATATTTGCTTGACTTGGGTTACTTGTACTTGTTGTTATATAATCTGGCATTTATTTATCCTTGTCTTGTATATACATATATATTATGAAGAATTACTACCACTAATAGTTGCTTCTAATTGATTAACCTTTTCGGTTAATTTTTTAATACCCTCGACCAACAATGGTATTGCTTTATCGTAATTTATTGTTTTGTAATTTTGGTTAAATGGAGCAGGAATAACCGCATCAGGAATTACATTTTCTATATCTTGTGCTATCAAACCCGTTTCGGTATCGAATCCGTTGGCTCTTGCTACCTCACCTGCTTCCTCTTTCCAATCAAAGGTCACACCTTTTAATTTTCCTATCTTTGTAAGTGGATCATCAATTATCTCTATGTTATCTTTCAATCTTTCATCAGATACACTACCAACAAAACTTCCTACGGATTCAACATTTTTATTAAATCTAAATTTACAAGTTGACTGAACACTAAATCTGTAAGCTGGAACTCCACTACCCAACGGATCCGTATCTTTAAATATTATATCAGCGTGTCCAGCACTACCAGTAACCCCAAGTGCAAGGTGGTCTCTTATTGCTCCTGTTCCAGCTCTAAATCCTGAAATGAATTTGGATTCCTTTTTAAACTTTAACTCGGTCATCGCGAAACCATAAAGGTCTAATTCAGGACCACTATCATCATCCTTATAATCGACATAAAATTCAATCATAACTTTTATATCATTATTACTAATCCTTGACATGATATCCGTGAAATTAACCGTATACCAATCTCTCATTTGATTTGCTGTAGTGCCCTCCGTGAATCTGTATTGTTGTTGGTCATATACGGTGGTAATGGAATCATACTTAACAAGCTTAATATTGAGATAGCAATTAAAATCAGGTGCACCTCCTGTTCCGTTGGCAAAACCTAATAGCTTCCATGCTAAACTAAAGGTAATATTTTCCGAAGCACCTTGTGCTGCGTAAAAATCGGTTGTGGTTAATCTTGGTGAAAATAATTGTAACATTAACTGACCACCAAACATTCCATTTACGAGCTCATCTGGTGCTATCCACCTATGCTCGCTAGGTCTTATAAAACAACATACTGGCCTAAAAAGTTGGGTGTTTGCTGTCGTACTCGAAAAGTATCCACTTGATTGTTGGTATTGTGCATGTCCATCCGCTAAACTCTGTGGGGAAAACTGAGTTGCCTTTGGATATGGTGTGTGGTTGGTGTTTTGTTCATCCGAAAGTGTATTATTAATTGCAGCTGTATCACGACCATCATAAACAATAGTATGAAAAGAACCAGCATTCGTAATACCTTGTGGGTTGAGATTTCCTATAACTGCACTCCCACTCCAATTTTGGTCACCATTACCGAATTGGTCATTATCTCTACCCCACGAACTGAAGTCTGATGATATAGCTGCTGCACTTTTTACGGCTGATGGACTATTGGTATCTCCCCAAGACTCAACAGGCTTCTTTCCACTATTAGTTCCCGATATAACATCGGCAGTACCACCACCAGCAACCACATCAGAAAAATATCCTGTTTCTGCTGATATATCACCTTTTATTTCAGCTCCAGCTGATGATAATCTGAAATTTGATGAACTTATTTGTAGTGCGTCATCCCCACCATCCACATCAAACTTAATAAAATTAGTTCCACTATCATCAGCCTTTAGTAGAAAATTACCTGCCCCATCAACACGCATTCCTGAATTTGTTGTTGCTATCGTGCTCGTATCGGCTAATGTACCGATTTCAAAGAATCCAGTAGATGTTCCGTCAAGTGTTATGTTTCCATCTGCTAACGATATGGAATGTCCAGCACTATCTATTACTAAATCATTTGTATTGGCAGTTAAATTAAAGGTTGTTGACTTCATTTCTAATGAAGTTCCATCCTTCTTTATGAAGTTACTTGCGTTTCCATATGCTAAGAAATCACCAGTTCCATCCATATAGATACCAGCATTTGTTCCTGCTACACTTGTGTTTGGTGTAGAACCCATTGCTATCTTACCACTATTTGTGGCTGAATCAATAACGAGGGTTGCAGTGGTCAATGCGAATGTATTAGATTGTAATACAATAGCATTATTTGTGTATTGTATTCTATTACCACTAGCATTACCAACTAAAAACTCATTTCCACTACCACTTACGAAGAAACCAGTTCCACTTGTTGCACTTGTTGGTGGAGTTGCTCCTAATGAAATTACACCACCATTGGATGATGATACTCTTAATGTGCTTGTATTTAAATCAAAATTTTGAGCTTTAATTACCAATCCACTATTAAATTGTATGTAATTATTAGCGTCATGTTTCATTAATAATAAACCATCACCTTGTGCATACAAACCACTATCCGAATCAGTTACATCGGTTACGGAATCTAAACTACCAACAATAAGTTTTGCTCCCGCATCATCCAATTGAAGCTTCGGTGTGGTGCTTTCGAGTTGTAGAGTATCAGTAACCAAATCAAAAGTGCTTGTCTTGATGTTAAGTTTAGATGTTCCATCGATAATCTGACGTTTGATGAAATTATTACTATCTTGTTGTAAATTAAACTCACCACTACCACTAAAAAATATACCATTTGTTGATAAATCAGAAAGTGAGGCGGATGTACCACCCATTGCAAACATTTGAGTTTGAGTATCTATATCAACCTTCGCGGTATCAATTACTAATTCACTGGCCTTTAATTGTAAGGTGTTACTTGAAAATCTTAAAAAGTTATTTGCATCACCTTGAAAGTTAAAATCACCACTACCACTTAGTAATACACCATTAGAAGTTAATGTTGTTGGTATGGTTGAACCCATTGCTATAGTTCCACCACCAGATGATGAAACTCTTAAATTACTTGATAATAAATCAAACTTTTCTGACTGTATTTCGAAATTACTATTACCACCCTTAATAAAATTGGCCCCATCCTCAACAAAACTAAATTTACCAGTTCCATCTAAATAAATTCCAGTTGCACCATGTGTTACCGCACTTCCATCAGTTCCCAAACCTATCATACCACTATTAACAGCACTATCCATATAAATTGTAGTGGCATCAAGAGTAAAGTTGTCGGCGGCTATATCAAAATTATTATTTCCACCTATTATGTAATTGTTAGCATCTTCCTTAAAACTAAAATGACCACTACTATTTAAAAATATACCTTCTGAACCATGAACTAAGGTAGAGGTTGCATTAGAACCGAGTCTTATCTTAGAAGTATCGATTGCTAATGTGGTTGATCCCGATAATGAAAAATTCTGTGAACCTATTTTAAAGTCCGTTCCATCTCTCTTAATATAATTTAAACTATTATATTCGAAATTAAACTCACCACTACCACTTAAAAATATACCAGCTCCACTCAAATCTGCCAATGATGCTGAAGTTGCTCCAAGTGCTATCATTCCACCATGTTCGGTTGTAATGTCTACCGTACTTGTATCTATTACCAAATCATCAGTTCTAACTGCTAAATTATTTGATGATGCATCAAAGTACATAAATGAATTACCACTTGTTGCAGTTCCAACTCTGAAATTACCAGCACCATCAATCCAAGCTCCTGCACCTGCTGTTTTAGAACTTGCCGAACCTAATGCTATTTTATTATTTGCTGCAGTAGATGCATCTCGACCAGATATCGTAAGACCTTGTGTGGCTATTTCTAACGATACGGTTTTTACATCTAATGCTGGTGTTGCACCTGCGTCAAATTTAAAGTAATTTGTACTATTTTTGTATAAATGAAATTCTGCATTACCACCATCGTTTGCTATAAGTATACCTTCTTGTGCAGGATTTGCAATTGTAGGTGAACCGATTTGTAAAAATGAATCATTAGCATCTGATTGTAATGTCATCCTATAACCAGTTTTGTTACCAAATCCAATTGTTTGTGTATCTCCACCTACCATCGTGATACCACCATTAGCACTTGTATTGTATCCCAAACTCATTGATTTGTGAGTGCTACTTACCTCAAAATCAGGTGCATCTACTTCAATACCATCACCCGCGGTTATATTTACATTTGATGCCGTTAAGTTGAAGTTTGCTGCTGCTATATCAATGTTAGTTCCGTCAAATCTTATGTATTCAGTTCCACTTCCAACATGAAATTTTGTAGTAGTTAATGCTCTCTCTAATATAAATCCTTGTTCGTTGTTTGCTACGGCTCCTGCAAAAGATTCACTAACACCAGCCTTTAATACTTGTTGAGTTGCTGATGCACTTATAATAAGATTATCACTCAAAGCAGGTGCAGAACCAAATTGTGCGTAACCTACATTACCACTTCCTAATAGTTTTACATTTCCATTATTTAAACTCATTGATTTGTGAGTTGATGAGATTTGTAAATCTGTTGTTCCTGCTGCTAAATCAAGTTGTGTGGTTTTTATATCTACACCAGTTCCACCATCAAATATAAAGTAGTTTGTAGCACTTTTAACAAATTCAGCTTGAGGATTTGTAGCATCCATACCGATAAGGATACCTGCAGTTCCACTTCCTTCTTGAGAAAAACTTGTTTTACTACCCATAGCCATAAAGTTATCAGTAGAACCACCTTGTATCGTAACTGAGTTGGAAGTTCCAACTGTAATCTTACCATTTGCCCCATCAAGTAAAATCTTACCTTCTCCAATACTCATAGATGCATTTGTAGAACTTATTTCAATATTACTTGCATCCAATTCAAAATCTTCAGTTTTAATATCTACTCCATCATCAAAGATAAAGTAGTTTGTGGCACTTTTAACAAATTCTGCCTGTGGGTTAGTTGAATCCATACCAATTAATATTCCAGCAGTTCCACTTCCTTCGTGAGAAAAACTTGTTTTACTACCCATAGTAATGAATTGGTCTGTTCCATCAGTTTTTATAGTAATAGGATTACTCGAACCTACTGTAATGGATGGTGTTGATGATCCTTGTAATACAATTTTACCTTCACCAAGGCTCATTGATGAATGTGTAGATGATAATTCTAAATTACTAGCATCTAATTCAAAAGTTGTAGTTTTTATATCTACACCAGTTCCACCATCGAAAATAAAATAATTAGTGGCACTCTTAACAAATTCCGCTTGTGGGTTGGTTGCATCCATTCCAATTAAAATACCTGCAGTTCCACTTCCCTCATTGGAGAAACTACCTTTACTACCCATTGCTATAAAGTTATCTGTATTTCCACCTTGAATTGTTATAGCATTTGAAGAACCAACTGTAATTTTAGTATTTGTTCCGTCTAATGTAACTTGTCCACCAAGACTCATAGACTTATGTGCTGAGGATATCTGTAAATCACCACTATTGGCATCTAATTCAAAATTAACTGTTTTTATATCAAGTCCATTATCGAATATAAAGTATTCACTTGCATTTTTTACGAATTCCGCCTGTGGATTACTTCCATCCATTCCAATCAAGATACCAGCGGTTCCACTACCTTCGTGTGTAAATGAAGTCTTACTGCCCATTGTTAGGAATTGGTCTGTTCCATCAGTCTTAATTGTTATTGCATTACTCGAACCTATCGTGATAGATGGTGATGCTGCACCTTGTATTGTAATTTTATTACCACCGAGACTCATTGATTTATGAGCTGCTGATATTTGTAAATCATCCGTGTTTGCTGCTAATTCAAACGCTCTTGTTTTTACAGTTAAGGCGTTATCATCAAATTTTAGAAAATCTGTTCCATCACCAACCACAAATTCTGCATCTGTATTATTATTTGCTAACCAAAAACCTTCAGTAGTATCACCTACATGAGTTTTTCCACTTCTTATTGCACCTTGTGTGGATGAACCCGTAATGAATATTGCCTTTGTGGATGTGGCTCCTATTCTACCAACAGCTTGACTTGAATTTGGTGATTGAAAGAATATATCTCCATC
>CERS01117327.1_pt1 | contig 24224 bp, 31 predicted proteins | sample 356251 | NCBI WGS metagenome assembly CERS01 (sample SAMEA2621020, study PRJEB7988) | marine metagenome | isolation source: saline water (ENVO:00002010), including
TGTTCGTGGGATGTTCCAAACAATAATGATTGCAATTCTGATACTCAGAATTGTGAACGGAATGGTGATTGTGAGCAAGGGACTACAGGAGCTTTTTGCAGCCACACCGACCGAAATACATGTAGACCGAAGATACCTGTTTGTACGGATCCAAATTCAGACAATTGTCTCTCTGTGAACCCTAGATGTGGAGCTCCTGATCAATGCCAAGGTCAGTCATATTGCCATTGGGGTGTATGCAGACATGATTCATCTGTAACCGATAGACCAAATGGTGAGTACTGCGATAATGATAATGAATGCACAGGAGCATGTGAAAATGGTGTATGTATAGAATGTCGTGGGGACAATACAGGATGTTCTTCTGGTAAATATTGTGATTCAACCAATACCTGTGTTGGTAAACTATCTGAAGGTCAGGAGTGCAACGCTGCTAAAGAATGTCCAAATAATATTTGTGCAGACGGCCCGCATCCGTATAATGCAGGACCACCCGCAAGTGCGGGTACTTCATCAAGAAATATATGTTGCTTTAATTCCGAATGCAACGGAGTCGGTTGCGGAAATGCCGGCGGTTGGTGTAAAAATCATACTGCAGGTGAACCTTGTACGGATGACGCAATGTGTGCGTCTGGACACTTTTGTAATAATTCAAATGTTTGCGAAGCTTTGCTTTCTAGTGGTTTACCGTGCACATCGTCATCCGAGTGTTCGTCGAATATTTGTGGTAGCGTCATGAATGAAAACGGTTCAAGTACCTCAAGATGCTGTGGTAATGGTGAGTGGCAAGGGTACTGTCGAGGTACACAAACTGACGGTCAAGCATGCAACTTGCGAGAAGATTGTGCTGACTATCACAACGGTAACAACGGACGGTGTATTTCGAACGCATGCAGAAGAGTTTGTGATTCAAACGACGAGTACGAAGATGCAAATGGTACATGTTATCCTAAGAAACCCAATGATGCAGTATGTGATTCCAATTATCAATGTCGATCGGGTACTTGTGGTAACGTGAAGAATGAAGGTAAAAAATGCTGTGGTAATGGTGAGTGGCAAGGGTACTGTCGAGGCACACAAACTGACGGTCAAGCATGCAACTTGCGGGAAGATTGTGTTAACTTTCACAACGGTAACAACGCTGGTTGTTATAGTCATGTATGTAGATCTCCACGAGACTGTGATGGTTATTGGGGTGCGTGTCAAGGCGCATGTGATCATCGTTACAGAGTATATAAACGAACTGTAAGCGGAGCGTTTGGTGGAAACGATAGCTGCCCTCGAGATGGAGAGAAAGATTACAATTATTGTCAAAACGGTTGTCCTTCAGGTAAAAGTTGTGTTGGACCCCAAAATAATAAGAAATGTTTACAAGTCAGCAACGAAGACCAGCATTGTTGGCATGACTGTCAGCAAACAGGAAATTGTAATTGGTGTGGAGAAGATGGAGCATGTTGCAGAAGAGGTTTTATTGAAGATTCGGGACGAAGTGTGAGATCCTGTAACAATGGAAACCATTACAGCGGGTCGTATCACTTAGATGAACAAAATCACAAATGTTATGCGGACTACAATAAACTTAATCTTTGACCAACTTTCTACTGTTCTCTACACATCCGAAAACTCAACCAACCCCGAACTCCACCCTGGGCAAGATTTCAAGTCCTTTATGATTGCAGTGCTTCTGTAGTAAGCATGCGCCAGAATACCATTTGTGTAATTATGACCAAGAGAATTTGGAGGACGCTTGTCAACCAAACATTTCATTTCGATTTTTTTTTCAAAAATAATTACACAAATGCACTACACTACATAATGTTCATGGGAACAAGCGCTTAAACATGACATAATTCATATGCATGAAAGAATGCTGCACGAATGCAGAATTTTTTGTTTTGTATTGTAAACGGTTTCTTGTATGTATGTCAAGTAATGAATGATCAATTGTTGGGAAAAGGTGGTGTAGTGTTTGTCTATCTAAACCTAAGAGTAGATCGTTCAAAATTGGTAAGGATTTCAAGTCACCGGTTGAACCTAGTTGATGATCTAAGAAATTATAGGTTTGTGATGCTTCAAATGCATGATTTAAATGAGCTAAATACGAAAAGTAAAATGAAGCTATCATTAAAGTAAGTAAAATACTTGAAAGACCCACAATTGGGGATTGAAACAAAAAGTGAGATGTGATACGAATGAGGAACACAAACGGAGAAAAACGTATCCACAAAGAATATTCTTTTCGTAGGAATGGGTACCATCGACATCGGTGTCCTAAATAGCCTTGTAATGCTACAACAAGTTCTCCAATAAAAAACAAAGGAAATATTAATAGATTCGTCCATGTTTTTTTGTTCCAGTTTACAAACGGGAGCATAGATATACTATCATGATCGTGTTTCAAGTTGGTATGACAATGATGTGATATTACATGTTCGAGAATCCATTCAAATGAAGACAAACCATTCCAATCTAGTGCCATGCTTTTCTTGTCTAAAAAATGAATATAATTGTGACCAAATCCTCCTATTATTGAATTACAGATTGCGCTAAAAATGAGACTAATATACCATACTTTATCTATAGTTTGACAAGAAAGCAAGTACAAATGAGCAGAAAAAGCTAATATACACCAACATTGAAAACGAAAGCTTGTATGTTTACGCGAAGATCTCGTAGGGAAAATAGTTAACATGTCTGATTTTATTTGACGATAGCCTTCAAAATCCCATGTCAAACGAGGCGTGTATGTTCCAATACAAGGTATTTTTTCAAGCTGAAATTTTGCAAGTTTGCTGTTGAGGTGCATATTTTCAAATAATGCAGTAGCATCCGTTCCTTTGCAAGTCAAAATCCATTCTATTCCACCTGGATGATTTTTTTGAAAGTGTTGAACATCATACAATTTCCCGTGAATACCAATACAACGATTTGGAATATGAACATTCAAATCATCCATAGCTTTTTTCATAATAGGATGACATTCATAAGGTTTCATTATCTTTTAATGTTCGGCAAAAAAAATAATCCAAATGCTATCAAATTATATTTTAAAAATCATATAGTAAATCATAAATGATCGACTTGCTTCGGCTGGAAATCCGAAGATATAGTTGTTTCAAACATCTACTCGAATTGAAAAAGAAACAGCGACGTTTTCTTCGTAAAAAGTATGATGACATTAAACACTTGAAAGGTCATAAATACGATAAACAATATTTTGAAAATTACATGAAAAAATGCACGGTTACTATTAACAAGACAAAAGATAAGATAAAGATTATCGAAAGATCGCATTGCTTCGGAGAATATTTTGATCAACCTGAGTTGTTATGAGTGTTTTCCATTTACAGTAAGAAGTCGAGTCTTAGAAGCTCAGTGCTGTAGTAGCGCTCGTTGTGGCAGATATAATAACGATATCCTTACTATGTTGGCAAAATCAAACGCACCTAATGGTGTAGATCATGTGGGAATGTTCAAGAAAAATAAAGAAGCATTTCGTGGAAGACTTTCTTGAAACTTCTGAATCCATCTAAAACCTTTCAACACAACACAAGTGAGAAGTATAGGTTCTCATATAGATGGAGTTCTTGGCGGATTGAGCTGGATTTTCGAAAAAAAACCGCATGCTGTATTATTTATGAATAACAACACGCGATAAAGGCGACAATATTTCTATACAGCTGGTGTCGACAGTTGGTTCATTTTAAAGTTTTTTCACAAAAATCGCAATTATTGCACGCACGATCAACGTGGCTTACGCGTTTTCCTGATTGAACTCTGTAATTCACTTCTTCCTGGTCGATTCGAAGCAGCCAACTGCCTTAAGGCTCTTGATTGTCTTGTTTTTCTTTCGACTAAATGCTTATTCGCGTCCTCGAGAAGCTCTTCTAATTGAGCTATAAAAAGAGCTTCTTCAAAAAGTTCACGAGCTTTCTTCGGATCCTTGAATATAAAATCGGCGATTTCTTCGTTTGCATTCCTTACAGTATCATTAGCAGCTCTTACAAAATCATCGATATTAAAATGAGTGAGTAAATCTTGTGGTGTCACTTTTTGAAGTGACATGTCTCTACATTATCTATATATTTTTTGTATCAGCGTCTCAAAATTATTTTTTGTAAAATAGTTTGAGTGCAAAAAATAATTTTGAGACAGACAAGAGATACACTCATGCATGGAAATTTGCAGACTCTAACATTACAAGACAACATATTTTAGACACTCACTTGAATCTAAGGTCTGGCGTACAGGAAGACATTGACCCGTTTGGCACTGCATCCGATGTCAGTAATATGACTTTGGGTATTACTAAGGGAGCGATCACACCAGTCATAAAAGGTCGCAAATGTAGGAACAAATTTTTAGAAAAAAAAAATTGTATTTGAACATAGGATATTTACGATGTACGAATATTTTTTTAATATTATAAAGAAAATGAAGTCAATATTGTGGATGAACTTATTCGTAGGCATGGTTCACGGTACAGAACTCACATGTTCTGCGGTCAAGAGTGCGTATGAGGCGGCACAATGTTGCGAAAATACCAGTGGCGTCATTACAAATATCTGTCCACAAAATACTATGATAATTCGCATCTATCACTCTTTGACAAATACAACATCTGGACTTGCTCACATCGCTTCTGAATCTGACGCCACTGCAATCAACATTCTGGACACGAAGACTATGGGTTTGAATTTGACAACCTTTACTCACAAGTATCATGCGATTGCAGAACGTAGTTGGTATCATGAGACTATTACCGCGAGCAGCTTTCAAGGACATCGCGACTTGCTGGCAAATGCATTGAATGCAGGTCTTTCCATTGATAGAACAAAGTATCCCAAACTACCAGATGGTTTTGATAAAATTGAGGAAGTAACTATATTCTCATCAGATAGTGTTGCAACCAAATCTTACTATGAATCCACGGCCAGTTTTCCGTCGTTTGATCATCTCTCTCCGATTGATCAAGGTGCCTACTTATCATTGGTGGGCGGGGCAAGCGCAGTAAACACATGGACCTATCCAGATTGGGTCCATTATGTAGCAAATTTTGGTACGAAACCGGCTCGTTTTGTTTATGTCGACATCTGAAACATTCTTTGTATTTGTTAAATCTCATCGTTAAAATCCCTGGTTTAAAAAAGTTAAGAGTGAGGGAAATGTCAAAAGTTGAAATTTCAAAGAAGAATATGCAGCTTGCGCAAAAGAGTATGAGGCGACAGTATTTGGCGGAATTTGGTCAAGACAGTTTGTCCGAAAACACAAGAAGCTTTACTCGCGAGGAACTCATTCTCAGGTATGCAAAAAAATTGTGGTTTTGGAATAAGAACATTCCCAACGTTGTACCTGGTATGAATATGTTTACTGTTGCGAAACATGCGATCTCCACAAATGCAATCGAACAGTTATGAAAGCAAATCGACGAGTACAATATTCGTAGTGAAGTCGATATCGTAATCCAACACAAATCGGGCAACTTCTTTATGACAGGATTTCCATGTTCTTTGGTACAATCCAAATTAGAACTACTTTTGAGCAATAGTATTGCTGTTGTCTTTTTAGATCACAATTTCTAGAACCAATATGTAGAATACGACTGTATTTTAAACATCTCATTTACTGCTGGTACGACGAGGAACACAGAATGTGAAAAGTGTAAAGTATGTAAGCTCTATTTGTGAAATATTTGAAACGATTTTAAATAATTGAATGAGTAAATGCCAGAACGTACAAAACGACTGTTATCGTCTCCTGTAATGCCCTGGGAAAAAGGACTAAAATTAAGTAACGAACCAGAATCGGAATCGCGTACGCGATGGTTGCGAGCATCCCAATATTTGTCGAGAATCCATGATGAAATTGTAAAACAATACAAAAATCAACAACACTTTCATTATCGCGCTTTTACTGAATTCAAATCAGAGAATGCGCTTATATCTGTGTATTCGCGTCAACACCCCAGCAGCACAGATCTTTTTGTATTTGTCATCTTAGTTGAGAAAGACGAAGATACGACTTTATTAAAATGGGAACATGCATATCATTGGATAGGTGGTTGGTTTACAACACATCTCAAATTGTTGTGTCTTTTGGATCCGTAGAAAAAAATAGTTGAAAAATGTTTGAATCTGTCGTTGATTCGTTGCTGACGATGCCGCAACAATACTTAGCGATAAGACAGGGCAAAGATTCTTTGAAGAAAAATCGAATTCCACCTAATCTGCATTTGTTCACAGAGAATTATCTATAGAACATACTGTAGTGGGATACAAACCTGTAGGAGTAACTTCTTTAGGTTCCAAATTTTTTTTCGAAACAATTTTTTTTAGAAATGACTAGGATCAAACCAAAATGCCCGTCATGTAATGATGATAAACCTGTCCGAACAATTGGAGGAGGTTCTACGAACAAATACAGATATGAATGTGATATATGCAACACAATATGGCAGCAAACACCTCCACATAGAATAAATGATATCTTGAACAAAGACGAAGATTTGAGTATTTGTAAATCTAACACCCGCAGATCTCAAAGCTACAAGTGTGGAAGATGTGGCTTACCCAAGAAAGGACATGTCTGCTTAGTTGCAAATCCTGAAAAAGCGCAGCTCGAAGCTGCAAAAATATTAGCATCAAACGCGTTTGTGCCTCCGACACCTGCTCTTCTTGAACAGCCTGTTTTACTCAAAGGAGAAGAAATTATTGTACCGAATCTCCCTAAAATGCCTTTTTCTGGTTTTGTTGAATGGTAGAAAAGACTGCGTCTTAAGTAATCAAAACTATATTTGTATTCATAAATGTATATTGCGAAACAGCCAAAAGGTAAAGGAATTTGCTGGTTTCCGACGATTGTTTTCTTGTTACATGAATCAAATATTGAATTTAATGAGATAGAAATTAATAATGTTGCAAAACAACTTATTCACAGCATAAATGTTCTGTATCATAGCCGTAATCTAAATAAAATTGATTTTCGTCGAAAACTGTCCACAAATTATCCATTAACCAATATTGAACATCAATATATAGTCTTGAAAGCGATAGAACATTGTGATTGGAAAACCAAAGATTTTTATGATAAACCAATGACAACCGAAACCTCATTAATGCATGTATTAAAATCACTGAATGTGACTTGCTCCAGGATTTGTTGGTATGAAGACAAAACATGCTTTAAAAACATCATAAAAAATAGTAGTCTTTGCATAGTAAGCTATTACTTTCGTTCTGTAGATGAATATTTAGATACAGCATTACGATACGATCTTTTATTACCAAATACATTTGAACTCACAATATATAATACACATGAACTCCATTCCATCATACTGAAGAAACAAAATAACAAATGGATTTTGTTAGACTGCAATTACGGAAAAGGAGTTTACATAAATGAATTGAACACATCTGAGTTTTCCTCATCGCTTTTTCGATTACTTCACATTAAACAGTATTTTTCAGGAAGCATTTTGTATTATAATAATTGTACTATTAAAGGTGTATGCTTCATATCATCAAATGTATTTTAGGTATCTCTTAAGTACCGAAGGTGCGGATTCGCACCTTACATGATATATGATTCCAGATATTTTTTGACGGCATATTACAAGAACAAACGGTATGCTACAGAGTCCCGCGAACCTTTAAACTTGAACGAATTCATTACAAAAATCATCAAAGTGGCACACGAATTGTATGAAGCCGACATTGGTTCGGAAAACCTTTGCAACGATGTGTTTGATTGGGCCGACGAACCCGAGTTGATGGCCATGTCGAAGCTTTGACCTAGTTCCATGTCTAGCCATTCTACAAGTTGAGAATCGTGTACGTAGCAAGAATTTAAGATTTGAAGGTCCCGAACGAAAGTAGGCTTTACCTCAGCTGGGATACTGTGTAGTCTTTTTTTTGACATCTGAAAATTATACCAAGAAGCATATATTTGACGACATGTTGGCACATGAATGGAATCGGTTATCAGTGCATTTTATTTTGGATGGATGTTTATAATTGTCGTTGAAAAGATCATTGAATGTCATATTGCACGGTCGATGAACAGTACTTTTTTTTGAATTTATGCATTTTCTGCTATAAATATTCTCATACGAAAATGAATTTATCGATATATACTTTTCAATACGAAGCAACGACATTCCGAATCCAACAAAGACATCGTCAAAAATTCCAGATTGCTGTCTTTGTACAACATGCTGAGCTTCTTCATAAATCATACGATTACTTATGAATGATTTTATCAAATCACTAGATATGAAATACAATGGTCCTTTAGCAAAAATGAAAGAGCCATATACATTTCCAGATACATTCTGAAATATTTTATGCCCTTTCCCACGATAGGATCCTGATACATTTGTTTTTTCACATTTTAAAGTATTCAATTTATATGGAGTCCATGGAAAATGCGGAAAATGCTCATATGTACTCCATTTAAATGTCTCAAACGATCCTATGTATGTTTTACTAAATTTAGTTTTTGTTAACATGTTGAAATGATGCAAATGTAGGAATACATCGTCTTCGGTATGTCCAATGAGAGAATAATTAAACTTATATGCATACTCAAACCATTTTATAGTGCTATATAATGGTCCTCCAGTTTTTGATATATTGACATTCTTTACACCCAAGATTAATGTGTCATTGTTCATGAAATTCTCAGATTGTGTCACGTTTCTGACGACGAAACAAATGAAAAAATTATGCAAATGACTTCGAAACCAAGAATTACGAATTTGTGTTCTTCTAGATTTACTATTTGAAACAATTCCAATGGCTACAGACATTTCTATTTTAGTTGAAAAAATATATACGAATATAACCCTACTTGCCTTTTCCCTAAGACATTCTGTAAGTTATCGGAATCAGGCTTTAAAATAATCGCAGAAAGTAAATGACATTTTTGACTTTTGATTATATCCCCGAAACTTAAAGGAAAAGGTTGACCATTTTGGTGCGATTGTGTTGCATCAATCTGAAATCGATACAACTAAAAAAATCTCTGAATTTGTAGCTAATTTTGGAGATTCTAGAGTAGATATGTCATGTTCAGCCGGTCCGAGAATAGAGCAGTACGTGGGCGCATCATTGCCGGTTCTAGTATATATAGTGCAGGAAAGTATCGTCCATGAAAAAAAAGAATGCTTTATTTGCACCCAGAATTTTTTATCAAAAACACTATATGATTTGAAATAATGGAACTTTGCTTTGCTAAAACAAACGGAATTACAGCATGGATGAATGCACAGATAAATCCATACATAAACAAGGAGCTGAGTTTTAAAGAAAAATACAAGTGTTCAAAATAAGTCATGCAAACTAGGCTTAAATGATTCAATTCCATTTATTGCAGAAAGCATTTTTATTGAAGTATGTTGATCGGTCTCACATATCGCTTGATTCATTATATTTTGGTATTAGATGGCAAAGAGAAAACCGCACAAGAACTCGTAGATCAAGATACATCACCATGGATAGAAAAGATGAACTCTCTACAATTTGCTTGATTTGTGTTTGTATTACAAAGTCGGTCAACATTTTTTTTAAATCCACGCATGCGCATGTATTCCCTTATTTCGATAGAATATGATAATCAATTATACATCATCGTCACAGGAGAGGTTTCCTTTTTAGTGTCTTGTAGTATTGCATCAATTAATTTATTTTTCACGCATGAAAATTGCATTTCTTTGGGAATATCAATAGAACTTATGACTTCTGGTGCGTGAATCAAAACACCAATCGTGCTTACAATTCGATTCAAAGCTTTTTCTAAATTTCTTACACCGCTTTCGTCTGTATACTTTGAAATTATGTATTCAATATGTTCATCATCGAAACGTAATTGATCCGATGACAAGGCTGAACTTTCCAACGCCTTTGGTATCATATGTATTTTTGCGATTTGAATTTTATCATCAATACTTGGTGATTTCAACTTTATAATATTGAGTCGGTCAAGCAGAACAGGGCTTATGTCTTGTCGATAATTATATGAAAAAACAAATAACGCTTCAGAAATGTCCAAATGCACACCATTGAAATATCTATCATTGAAGTGAGAGTTCTGTTCCCTGTCTGTCATATGAACTAAGAGATTCGTAATTTCATCTCCTTTGGCAGTCTTTGATATTTTATCCAATTCATCAAAATAAAAACATGGATTCATTACTTTTGAAGTTTTCAAAGATTCTGCTATTTTCCCAGGTATTGCTCCTTCATAGGTGTAAGAATGCCCTATCAAATGTGCAGAGTCTGTAGCACCTCCTAAACTCACAAAGTTGAATGGGCGATTCATCACCTTAGCAACAACATTTTTTGCAAATGTTGTTTTGCCAATCCCAGGAGGGCCTTCCAATGCTATAGCAAATGAATTTAATTTGCCACTCGTGGACCATTGACACAATAATCTCATAATTTCATCCTTAGCTTCATATTGACCAAACACATAAGCATCCATTTTTGTTCTTGTTTCTTTTAAAAAGTTACCAATGTCAGAGTTGATAGGAGGTGGAGCCAGTTTTCCAATTGGTAAAGATAGAAGAGATTCTATCCAATTTTCCAGTTTACTGCTATCACACGTATTGTATCGTTGAAGAATATCACTCTTGTTAGGTAAATTAGACATTAGTATGCGAAAACGTATTGGTATCTTATTTAAAGTATTTGCTTTCTTCATTTCTGATATTAAAAATTTTCTGTTTTCTTCAGGTAAGCTTGATAAGTATCGTTCTTCACTTCTACTAAATGAGGATTCCTTTTCCGGCGCAGAAAACAAGTGCGTAGGTATCATTATTCTTGGATACTCACATTTATTTTGATCCTTTTGTTCTCTTTGTTCAAATCCTTGCTTTTTATTCGGATGTACCGTTTTGTGTCTTCCATCATTCATCTTCTCTTTACTTAACTTACGTTTATGTATCTTTATCTGAGATCGCGTACGAGGACGGTTATTAACACAATTATTGTCAACATTATTTTTATCTTTATCCGTCATTATATCTTATTTTATTTGAAAAAAAAGAATTTGATTATTTTTTCAAAAAATATATTTGTTTTCGTTTGAGATAATGAATTTTTTTGCTTCTGTTTTAGCACATCCGGTCATTATGGTAAACGGTCTAGCTGGTTCATAAACATATAAAGCTACATTCAACATATTTTTAATAAACTCATTCTTTAGTAAAGCTACACTTGCATGCAAATGTTTCATGAAAAACTTTTGCTTTTTTGCAAAATATGTCAATAATCTTGACAGTGCATGTATTGGAATATTATCGCATTCAGAACAATCAAAAATGATTCCATATTTTAACCTACTTTCTTTAAAAAATTTGAATATTTTTTTTACATCTACAATACTTTCTTCAAAATTTACATTTTCAATATCGTTATTTATCTTTATAGTTATAATCAAATACTCATTAATTATTTCAGGAAGAAATTCCCAACCTTGTTCTTTTTTTTCGAATGCTAGAAAAGTGTCCATTTATTTGTTGCCTTTTTTTTATTTTCTAAAATTAAACATGTCATTTTTGAACGATCAAGTTGACCTATTGATAAATGGAAAACACGGTGAAGAGGTAATCCGTAATTTGAAGGAACATTTTAAAACACATTACTCATTTGAAAAAAATGTATCAAATGTTAGGAGGTTATTTTTGGAACGAAACATAAAGAATGTAGCATTTGATCAAAAATTCAATGAAATTCGAGAATATATAATGCAAAGCAGCATGCCAAATGACTGCATAGAAAAATTTGATAAATTCAAAATGCTAAGTTTGATTGATCAGTATGACACCATTGCAAGAACGAAAAAATCAGGTTTTTTCCCCGGGTACACAGTTTTAAACGAGAAAATAATGCAATTGAAACTTCTACCGGAAAACATGGAAACTTTTAAACTTGAAGAGCAAGATATGTTAGTATGTAAACAACAAAAGAGAGAAACTCTATTGCACAAAAATCGTGTGGCAATAATTCTGAAGCGTCCCAAACATATTCTAGACAAACAAATTCAAATATTAGAAGAAGGGTCCAAAAATAAGATTGACGAAATTTTAGCTCTCTTACTAGTTTCAGGTAGAAGAGAAGCTGAAATACTGAATGGGAAAAGCGAATTTACAAGTATCCCAAATCTACCTTTTCATGTTTACTTCACAGGTGTATTGAAAAAGAAAAGCAATCCGATGGACGAAACGAGTGGCTTAACAATTATCATACCACTTCTATGCAAATCTGAAGTGTTTCTAAAAGCTTTTCAAAGAATGAGAGCTTCGCAAAAAGAAGACATAATACATCTCTCCAATAAACAAGTATCTAATCGATATTGCAGCCAGTTGAATAGCGCAAGGAAAACAAGGTTTCCAATGATACATAAAACTCATGATTTGCGTGGGCTTTACATAAAAATGGTGGATCAATACTATATTCATTCACTTGCGTTTCCGTATCTGTGTATGATGTGTTTAGGTCATGATGCAATAGAAGATAGCCTACATTACCAAAAAATAAATATTACAGAAAATGACTTGGAGAAAATAAATACATTAGAAATAGATTCATTTCCACAAAAATCATGAAAATTTAGAAACAATAACACTTGTAACAAACCAGAGGAAAATAAAGATCGCGAGATAATACATCACACTTTTTTGTAATTCAATATCCATTGAAAAATGGTTTGGTTCATAATAGCAAAAAAAAAATGTTAGATTAAAACAAAATGTCCTCACCATTGTGCTTCATGAATGTTGATGGCGAAGATTGCATATATAGTAGCAGTGGAAAGTCTAGTCCTCCCAGAAGTTCATCCTCTAAGTTTCTAATGTACTCTCCAGTAGACTCATCTGCTGCACCCGTCGCCCCTCCCGATCCTACTCCATCACAAGTTGAACCTAATAATCTTACGGCTCCAACACCTATCGTCACACCTCCCGTTACTAAAGATAATTCTGCATCAAAACATTTTGATACAAGAAACAGTGAACATACAAGAATGAATGGGAAAACATGCAAATAAAAATTCACGAATTGTGTGAAGAACCAAGCAAGGAAAAAATATAGTAAAGAACACAAACTACAAAAAATAGTTCGAACTACAAAAAAACACAAAAGTAGAAAGATAAGCACGCATATTCTACTACATGGATGTAATGTTGTTCTTTTTTTTAGAACCTTGTTTTTCTTGTTTTTATACTCCGTGTATTTTATTTTTTTTCATGTTTAATGTAAATGCTTGCAGCAGAAAAAAAAGAAAGCCTACAGACTATTCGTGGAATAACTTTATCAGTAATTGGTGTAGCTATTGTAATAGGTTTAATTGTAATGTTTGTATTTTCCATGTTTGGTTTGGAAAAAATAAGTTCTTTAGTCTGGGGGTTTTCTCAAAATCATAAAGTTTATTTCAAAGAAGGAGATGAATATCACACATATAACTCGTTTGATCTGAATGTAATGAGAATGTTTATTGTTTTATCCATTATTTTGATTGTAGATCGAAGTTTATCACTTGCTATAAAGACAAGTCTAAGAAAGATAATCGAAGTGACGATTAAAAGTTTATTATAGTAGGTGTAGCATTGTTTCTGATTTTATCTAATTTTGTCCAGTATTCTACTCGTAGCATTGCTCTTTTGCGTCTATATTGTTCATCTCTAAGAGTTTTTGATTGCAAATTTTGTAGTTCTTGTTCATACCATGAACTAATATCAGATTCTGTTTCTTCTGATTTAAGAGAACTTTCCGCTAATGAAACAACGGACTTTCTGTCAGAGACCGATATTTCAGATCGAGTATCGTTTGCTTGTGAAACGATCGATTTTTTATCAAAGACTGATTTACTTGCTTGTGAAACCACACTCTTTGTGTCTAAAGGATCTTCAATATTTAAGGACACATGACTGTATGCTCTCTTTTTTGAAATATTGCTACGAAGGTCATCTTCCTTTGTGCTCTTCGCAGTAGATACTTGACTTCTGTGATCATTAATTGAAATTTGGCTTTGTGTATCGTCAACATCTAAAAGTTTAGATTCGGCTTTAGATTCAATATTTAGAGGAATCTCTACCATATCATTTGTGTCTAGTGTTTCTTCATTCGTTATTTCACTATGAATAAATGTTTCAACTGCACTTGTCAATTGAGAGACAGTTAAAGTAGAAAATCGTTTGAACCAAGCATCTCCAGTTTTTAAGTAAGCACATTCTTCATTTGTTTTACTTTTTTTCTTAATTATGTCGGCCATTTTAGTAAAATTGGTGTTGTTCATAATTTCAGAAGCAATTGAAGGTAGCCCTTCGTTGCATCGTTTGCAATCCGCTTTGGCCAATTGTTGTGTAAGATGTTTCTTACTCATTGTTTGTAAGAACAAAACATTTTTTTTAAATCTTTACGAACATTACATTCGGCTACATTACATAACCATAACCGTTACTTTTTCATTTATGATGGATTGAATATGTATTTTTTGTACAATATTTGCAACGTTTCAAGAGAAATATTTGGGCGTCTTTTAAATAGAGCAAGTGTGTCTAAGGACATTACCATATCATAAATAGTTTCGATTTCATGAAACCAATGTCTATTGGTGTAATCATGAATAAAAACATATGTTGCATTTGTAAACATGAATGTAGATGTTGCACATGCTACTCGATATCTTCCATCAATTAATACAACATCTACATTCTCGTTTTTAATTGCATTTACATATGAGATGCTACGATCTTTATGGTCAGGATAACCCAATCCATGTGTGTTTCCAGTATTAATATATTTGAAAGTTACATTTTTCGGGATTCTCGCTTTGTAAGAATCATAATATGTTTTGCCGTTCTCAATAGATGTAACGGACATTGCAACTGTGCTTGCTATTAAGGTTGATTGACCCGCTCCCCATTCAAAATAACGTTTATTGCTCACGATGCTAACAAACCATACACAACATTTAAAGGGAAATACATTGTATTTCTTGCAAACATTCATTGTAGTTTTTTTTTGCAAAAACAAATTTGATTATTTTTTCAATCTAAGAGATTATTGAGTTGATCGTTAAAATCTTTTAGAACCTCCAAAAAGCATTGTCCGTTTTTGCATTTTTCATTTTGTGTTTCGGTTATCTTACGTGAATCATTATTGCTTGTGCTTGTACTTGTTGTGTGTTTGTTGCTAGAATTTGCAATGAAACTTGACTCTTGATTATTTCCATAGTTCATGAACAATTCCCATTCTTTTTTGAAATCATCGATCAAATATTGATAACATGTTTTTCTGGTACATTGTTGATTGTCAGTAAAAATTGGTTTTGTATTATTCATGGCTAGTTTGAATCGAACGAGTTCTCTAAATTTACGACTCGTTTCATCCTTTGCATCATACAATATTTTGATTTTACCGTTCTTTTTTATAAAGTATGTAGCAATTGGTTCATTTTTGACTACGATTTCAATTACATCTCCTCTATTTCTTTTTTTTGCATTATGCCTTCTAAAAATAAAATCTACAAACGAGTTCATTTCTCGATCACTTATCATTTTTTTTAATATGAATAAAAAATGTCATGTGTTGATCCTGTCCAGCTAGATTTTACCTATAATATGTTACCTTCGTTCATTAAAATATTGGAAACGTTAAAAGTTCACAGCGATATAGAAGAAACCAAATTATTAACCTTGTTAAAAATGATCGAACAAGAAAAACATGAATGGAATATGTTTTCTAAGAATTTTATAAGTTTGACAGAGTCAATAAGTAAGAAATCAAGAAAGAAGTTAATAGATGATGCTTTGATATTATTGGTAAAATTAAAGTATAATATTGATATAGTATTAGGTACATCAAAACAAAGGCAAATTTTATACAAAGATGTAAGCCGTCAACAATTTAGTATTAATGATTTTTCAGAAAGTTTTATAAATAATATTAGTACACTTCCTGAATTATGTAATACTTTTAAACAATCATCGGATGAAAATTACGAAACCCATATTTTGATGAAAAAAATAGGTGCAAATTTACTAAAAATTATTACAAGAATGGAACTTGAATCTCAGGCACTTCATGATCTAATACATTGCATTCAAGAAAACGAAAGTAAATATTTAGATTCTGATCAAGCTTTCAGGAATTTGATTCAAGCATTAAGAAAGACTACGATCAATAATCAAAATCTATCAAATTACCGATCCGAAATTGGAAGTTTAAAAAATCACATAATGACTTCGATGCTATTCGATAGCATTCTGTAGTGAGTTGTTACAAACGTGTTTGACAAGCGTAATGAAAGCTTCATCGCTTTTTATCCACTCTGGATTTCTTTTCATTTTTTCGTATAAATTGGATGGTTTGAGTAAAGAAATATCCGCAATAATTTTTTTGACTTCTTCTGTAACGTCAACTAATATATTATCAAGAATTTCAGCTGAGTCTAAAGGACCATCAAACTCTGTAATCAGATCCAACATTTTTTCGATAGTCATTTTTTTTTGTGAGATAATTTTAAGTAATGTTTTATGTGAAGGAATAGTGACATGAGAAAGTAATAAGTAGAGGAATGATTTTACTTTGTAGTATTCCCCGTTGCATTCGACAACCAATCCTTCTTGGAGATCATACAGAGATTTGGCTTTGTCAAGTGAGATCAAGTAATCTATGATTTCTTGCGGATGTAGGTGAAATTTTTTTGGTCGACACAATCCAACTTTTCTCGCAATTTCATCTAATTCCGATGATGTTTTCATGTTGAAGTTAGAGTCCGATGCGTACAACAAATATAAATTGTCTGGGCCTCTTCTTTTGGTGACTTTAGCATCTTCGTGCCATATAAGTTCAACCGATATTGTCAAATTTTCTTCAAGTTGACGCCAGTTTAATTTTTCCAACATCTTTTTTGCTTTTGAAGCTTGGGTCGTTTCTGATGTATCACCTAGTGTCAAGAACGATGTCACAAACAAGGAATCACCTTTTCGAATAGCATGTATGTTAGTTCCATCTACTTTTGTTTCTGCGGACAACTTTGTACCGAATTGTAACAATTTTGCATACATACGATCATAGTAATCTGTGCTATCTTTACACATATTCACTAGTTCATCAAATTTGGGCATGTGTAGATTGAAATAGGTAACATATTCAGTATGCACCTGAAAAATTTGTCCTCTAGCTAATCTAGCCACATTTGCAATTTTGGGTCTATCAACATACTTGAAAATGTGTAAATCATAATTGGAGTCAGAATATATTCTCTTGTGTTTGATATCTTCGCGTTCTTTCAATTGATTGTATAATTCTTTTGGATTCCAATCGTGTAAAGGATGCATTCTTGCGAAAAAAAAAAATCAACTGCAATTGGTGTACTAGGTTATTTGTACTAGGTTATTTATACTTTATGCCATTTTTGGGTGCCGTCAATTTCTTCTATTTAAAAACCATATTTTGCATAAATGTGTTTTTTAGAGATATCAGGTGATGATGCATCAATATATGGTGTGTGATGTTTTGTTACTATCTCTTCAATATGTCGTCAAATTTTGTCAGCTCGAGTCGCAAGATTAGATTTTTCTTTCGAGTTTACAAACTTTGGGGCTCTTCCCAGGAGTTTAATTCTCTCCATAAAATATTTCGAAACTCTTGCTTTATTTTGTAGGCAAAGTGCGACCATTTTGCAGATGTCATGTTGATCGCAACATCTACGATGTACTTCTGCTCTTCCAATCCGTCTACATCACTCCTATACACGTTATCCCAAATCAAACACATCGCCTCACTAAACTCACAAAGCTGACATAACATCATGAACTGATCAAACATGATTGAATGCCTTTTAGAAAATGGTTGCATTTTTTTTTATATTTTAAAACTTTTTTCTTGGGCCTAACGATGAAAAAAAGAATATACGAATAAAATGCCGGCAAGTTCAAGCATGTGTATCACACTGCCTGCCGGCGCGCCTATTGATTGTCTCGGCGTAAACGACGAGGCGGTTATTCCACATGCAGATGCTGAGAAAGTTGACGAGCAGAAAACTAAGAAAGATTAGTTTTGTATTGAAAGCCAGTAATATTAAATGTCACATCGTTATGTACTTAGGTAAGTCTAACAAATCGTCTGAGTTGTTATCGATAATGAGGCATTTCGTCTATATGATGGCCACATGTTTATTATACATTATTTTTTCGAATGATATTTTCGAAGTTACCAAGTGATTTGTTGATTCGTATTAATTCTCTAATTTTTCAAGAATTGAACATTCTTACTGTTCAGTCAATACTGCACATGAAATATTTGATTACGCAAACAGATAAAATTTCATATAATAGTATGCACATGTGTCTGAAGCTAACTGAAAGTCTGCAGGAATACTTATATGTCAATGGATATCGCTTTACATCAAAAAGTGTGAAATACTTTTATAGGTTTTCAGATTGGATGTATCAAACATACGAACGATATTACTCATGCAAATTTCATTTCTGGGAATTAATAAAAGTATATGAAATTTTAGTTGCAAACATGACACCTCCGTTGCATGAGTTTGAAATATTTATGCGCAAAATAAAATGAACTATAACGAACGCTTGAAATACGGGATAGATCAAGGAAATTTTCTTATGAAGGAAATAGATACAGTCTGTCTTCAAAAACGCATTCGTAAAAAATACGAATACCAATGGATACCAATCAATGAAGATAAATTTAGAAAAAAAAATCAGGAAGATGCAATCGGTATTGACTATGTAATTGTTATATCTGTGGCATTCTTTTTTATTTGCATGGTACTCTTAGCTTTACTTGTAATATTATTTGATAAAGCGCCAATATGAGCATTTCACACACAATTGAATGTCCTCATTCGTTTTCAACCAATGCTCACAATTCTGTTCTACCATTGTCTCAATTTCTTCTACAAAATCCTTCAACTTTTCTTGCTCGTTTGACCATTTCTCTGTTCTGACAAGAAAATCATCCATACTCTCGAAGTATGAAAGTTCTTCATTCGTATTATTCAAAATATATTCTACAACTCGTTTTAATAATCTACTATCTTCTAGGGCTCCATGTTCAAGCCTAACATTTTCATGTAGATAGTCGACAATTAAATCATCCAATTTTGCATTTTTAATTTTACACGCGTGTCTCATCCAGTGTAATGTATCAACAAAACCCAAAATGTTGTTTGCAATATTTACGTTCTCCGTTTCCAACTCATGTCTTAAAACATTAGTATCAAAAGATTTTCCGTTATGCGCGAGCATGATTACGGGTTTCTTAATATTTTCTATAGACCTCATGAAGGTATTCAATTGAGTGAATGTATCTTTTGCACCAAGATTAATCAATTTATTCATATCATAACCGTGAACTTTACCTGCATTCATTTCAATCGGTATTTTTGGAAGGATCAAAAGTTCACCTTCCGACATACAAGATGTCCATCCTATTTGGATAATTCTTGGTCGAGATCTGCTTGTAGTTTCTAAATCCCAGTATACTAGTACAACATTTTCGAAATTCTTTTCTATTTTTCGTTTCATTTTTTTTTCAAATTTCAAACTGGATCCAGAAATGATTTTCAAAGTTTTAAAAAATTGGTTTGTCGTAGAGGTGAGAAGTACGTCCGAAATTGACACTTGCGGATCAATCATCTGAATCTTCTTCCGATACATTTGTTACTATGACTTTTCGTTCAGAATTTTCAGTGGAAGGTGGTCTTATTATTAGAGGGTGTTTGATAATGAATTCTTGCAGATTGTATAATGAATTACTTTTCTTTATGTTATTTACCTCATCACGCTCTTCATAATTATTAATTTGATATGGCATAGATTTGATACGTCTCATTTGAAGAAACTTAGAATAATTTATTTACCGAAACGAGTATGTAATACAGAAAGATAAAAAATAGCTCAGCAAACAAGTCGATTCAAACCTGGACGATGACCCGGCCCAATATGACAAAATGAAGTTGTTTTCATTTTCGCACATTCATGTTCCTGATGCTTACAAAAAGATGTATTACTTTCAGGCCACGGCAGACCTATATGATGATCATAACTCGCAAAATAAGTTTTGTTTATTCGAGGCGCTGCTATGAATGGGAAGTGAACGATGCAAGGATCGTACTGTTTGATTTCTTTGTTTGACAGACTCAAACTCCAACGTTTTAGTCCTGCAGTGTAGAATAACGTTTGATTGTAATCCAATACCGCGTCATAATACTCAAATCCATCGCGAAAAATAACGTGAGACATTGCCGCTTGATCGGCACCGCGTTTGTTTTGCACAATTAAAAAAGGACTCTGTGATACTTGCACAAAGAATTTGGAGAGATGATCTCCTCGCCCCATGATTAAACCCGAGTTCAAAAATCTATGCTCTAAATTACTGATGTGTTCGAAATATGGTTTCCAACTCAAGTCTTGGTGTGTAAATGACAGTTCTGAAGAAATCGCGATTTGTTTTTGTAAGATCTGAAATCGTCTCAAAAGTAGATCAAGTGAACATCGAAAATACACATCAAAAGCATCTATTAATAAAATCATACTTGAATGATGATGATGAAAAAACATCAAGGATTTTTTTATTTTTGAAACGTAGGCATGACCACCTATTTCTGAACGGAGCACATGTAAACAATTACTTTGATTAAATGCGTGCAACGATCGTATGAGTGGAAAGTGTGGTTCAAGTATTTTGTGAGAAATTGTCAGTATCGTTACACTACAATTCATCATAACATCATAAATACTTTATAAAATATCATTTAATTTTTTCAAGTACGTACCGTAAAAGACTGTCCTGCCAACGTGATATAAATTTTTATTCATGTTTCGGGAAATTTCCTCTTTCTGCACTTATTTGTTTATTCACAATGTCCATTGATATTTTTTCAGTGAACAAATCATATACTACACTGTATGCATTACATATATGTACTGAAAATGGAAGGTTGTGAAAACTTATTTTTCGTCGAGAATAGTGTATGCAATTCGCAATTGTAGCGTTATTAAAATTTAACTGAACTGAAAGTCGTGCTTGCAAAATTTTTTTATTTACTTGTTTTGCTACTAATCTTTCTATAATTTTGTTTTTATAATCTATATAGTGATATGGATATATTTCTGATGGCTTTATGATGGCGACTGTTGCATAATATGGATGTCTTGAAGAAAAAGGACTCCACTCGAATAGAATATGTGCTTCATAAAAGTACGGGTGATTGTAATTCATCAACTTCAAAGGTAGGATGTTAATATTTTGGTAGACATCTCCTAGTAAAAAGTTATACTGAAATATTCTTAAAAAAGAATCTTCGGAACGATAAAATGGTAAAATTGCATACAAAAATCTTATATTAGAAAACCAATCTAACTTATTGATTATATGATGTTCTATGATATCAAATGGAAGTAAAGTGATAGAAGCCTGTTTTGAAATAAGCCAATCAATATATCGTTTCATAATTATTAATTCTTTGAAAGTTTTCATTACATCATACAGAGAAAAATGTATTCTACACGCGCACATTCAGATCTAGTTATATCCGACGAGAACTTTTAGATGGGGTGGCGTGTGTAAGTAAGTCTTCAATTATTCTAAAATGTAGAGATTGTCTGTCATGATGAAATGCCGATATGTTGAATAGTTGTTCATTCCATCCTTTGATACGCGTTCGCAACATCCATGCATAATTTGTCCATGTAATAAGTATATTTCTTATCATATAACTGCATTTTTCCATGGATTCCTTATGAGTGGATGATAATTTATCAATAAAAGAATCATTAAAAAGTGCTTGCACTTGTGAATTTTGTGACACGATTGCTAATTTCTGTATATCTGAAAGTAATAAAATGGACTCCTCTAACATGTCGATGTCCTCAAATAATTCTTCTTTAAGTACGCGATCTGGTATAACAATGTATCGTGTTGGTGGAGCAGGTGTATATTCAATACAACTGGCCAATTCAGAAAGAATAGATTCAATTTCTTCTGATTCTGATAGTTCATGGCGGATTAAGTTAAGAAAATAATCAAATTCGATTACAAAGTCCTTTGTAAATGCAGGTAATAAAAGTGATAAGCTGGAAAATATTTTTGTCAATTCATGCGTTGTTGATTGAAGTTCGATTCGTCGAAAATAGTTGAATCTTTCTATTTCTTTTAATTGAGCCTTGCGTTTTTCAAATGCACAAAAGAAAGTAGATTCAAACTGCTGGACATTATGTGGGGTGGAATTAAGGGCTTGGAAAACATCATCTGATATTTCAAAAACATTTGCTGGTTCATACACGTATCCATCTACAATGCACGCGAACTGTAATGGTACCCATCTTTCTCTATATACACGAACGCATTTATTTGAATTTAGATATGTTTGAATGTTTCCAATACTATCATCATTGAATTTGATGTTTCCAATAATGTCATCATCGATCTTGTCAAAAGGCAGGGCGATTGTGTCTCCTGACACGGAACCACGTTCCAACATTTTGCTTACTTCTGGCATTTCTATCTCAACTACAGCTTCATGAGCATATACTTTACGCCATAATAATGGATGATAAGTATTTTTAATATTGCAACAGAAAAAACCTGATGGTCCCGTTGTGTGTAAATGGTCTTTTAGTTCGTCATCTTCTTCCACATCAAGAGTGTAATCTAATGTTACCTCACATAAGATGGTTTGACTATCATCATTATCGATTTCGTGAGCAATACGAAAATAAGTCATTATTATATCATATTCACCATAATAAGTCTGTGGTAATACACTGAATAATTTCATATTGAAAGCAGTCATAATCGATGTCTCTACCGACGACATTTATAATTGTATATTTAAAAAAATAGCATCGAATGTGTTTTGTTTTGTTCGTTCAAAACAAGTATATATAATGTATGTTGATTTTGAGCACATATGCCCGAGAGGTCTAAGGGGTTGGTCTCAAGTTCCAATGACGTAAGTCTCGCGAGTTCGAATCTCGCTGTGTGCATTCATAACATTTTTCTGTTTTTTTTCATGTACAATTTTTTTTGGTAAATACTAAATGACTGTTTTCAGACTGAGTTGCACAAGACACAGAAAAATATTAAGGAATATTTATTGCTTAAATGACTTTTCAATATTTATTATTAGAGATTATGAAGTCAAATGTAGAAATCAAATGTAGAAATATTTTTTTTGTTTTTTTTTTGAAAAAAAAATCTGCTAAGAAATAAAACTGTTAAAATGTCTCATTACAAACCCAACATTTGGAGCTTGATAAAAGAATTATTCAATGTAATTTTTTCACTCATCAAAGCACCGTGTGTTTCTTTTCCAGAAGACAGTTTAGTCGTAATTATGGATCCTATTGATGCTTATGCAAACCTATATCGTAAGAGGCACATTGAAAATATAAACAAGCTGATTGATATTGCAACCAAAAAGGACATTCCAATCGTATTAACAAGATGGAATCGAACAAGAACATCTCATCCTATCGATCAAATTGATTTAAAAGGACATTGGACATTTTTTATCCCTCATAATCAAACGAAAATCATGAAGAGTGTCAAATCTGGAACTAAAACTATTAATGTTATTCATACGAATGCATTCATGCATCCGGAATTTCAAGAAATGGCAATAAATAAAAAGCATTTAATCATTGCAGGAGCATGGCTAGAATCGTGTATCATAAATACAACACGATGTGCACTCGATCATAATATTTCTGTATCTGTGGTCGGTAACGCTTCAACTGGACATTTTCCGTTTAATGTCATAAGTATGATTGATATTCAGTCCGTGTACGGTAGTGTTGTAAATATATGAGAAATTGTATTTGGTTGTTTGATGGTGAAAGGCAGAATTGGGTATAACAAGATATTAGCATTTATATTTTTTTACAAAATGGTCTACAACCTTGACATGTGAAGGGTTTTCAATTGTCCAACATATGGGGTGATTGCGCCCATGCCACTGGCGTACTAAGAACGTGTTGTGGAAAGTAGAAGAGTGCGTGAAAAATATCGATAATCAGCACCGGTTATTGTTGAACCCATCTTTATCCAAATGCGTTTTCAAACAGTCAAGATGGTCAAAAAAAATAAATTTTTTATAACGGAAGTTGTTAATGCCTGATGTGAATATGTGCATACCTATTTTTTTCTGTTTTATTTTGTATCGTTTGTTTTGACGGTATCGTTTGTTTT
>CERS01034724.1_pt1 | contig 24217 bp, 19 predicted proteins | sample 356251 | NCBI WGS metagenome assembly CERS01 (sample SAMEA2621020, study PRJEB7988) | marine metagenome | isolation source: saline water (ENVO:00002010), including
CGCATCATTTTTATTGATCGCTTCTATAATATTTTTATTGGAAATAATTTCTTCCTCATCCCATGCGAGATCCAAAATGCGCTTTCTAACCTCTGTGCTACCACTATTAAAAAGATCGGTAATAGTTTTTTTCCAAGAATAAAGGGGGAGGCCTTCAATAATTTCAAAAGCAAATAGTTGTTTCATTTCATTCTCAGATGAAAGTGTATCCTCAATGGTTTTAACCATTGCGGCATCCTGTACATCAACATTAAGCTCCTCAAAGTCTATTTGACGTTTTGAAATTGCATTTTCAAGTTGCTTAATATAGCCCGTTCGTACTCGAAGCGAGGTCAGAATCCAGAGAAAAATTGCTCCAATTGAAACAAAGCTCAATGTTTGCAAAGCAACAAATTTTGCTAATAAAAAAGTTGTAACCCCGCCAAACCCCTCAGCAATAGATTTGATTGTTCCGCTAACTTGCGGTTTCAAAGTCCTTCTTGTATCTGCAGGCACAGGAAGCCACAATAGCTCCATCGATGAGCTAAAAATAGTAAATTTAAATGTCTGATCAGAAAATTTACCTATCGTCGCAGTTATCAATACCGGAACAACGATGAAGGAAATCGAACCCAAAATCAAAAAGAATGGTAGCGCCATCAAACCCACTAGAATACCAAACCTTGATAAAACTGGCCCTGTAACAAAAAATTGCATAATAATTGATGCAGCACCTGAAATAGCATAAAACAATCCAAAGAATGCTACGAGTTTGCTTTCATCTGGGAATGTATCGCTGGCAATCATTTTGAATTGATAATCAACTAGGACGGTAACGATCCCAGATAAAGCAACGATTCCCATAATACCCAACAAAAACGGATCTCGAGGCTTCTTTGTTTTGTTTGTGGTTGATTTAACAGCAGATTTTTGAGGTGGATCTTGACGCATATAGTTCATACTCAAAAGCCCAAAGATAAATGAAATACCCATAAAGCCAGTTGCTAAATACAATAATTCATTGGTTCCAAATGCATTGACAAATGGCGTTAAATTCATTCCAATAAGCATTACAGCAAAAGAGCCGCCCCCAGCGATTATACCAAACAGTCTCTTTGCTTGTTGAGGTTGAAAGGATTCAGCTGCAAATCCCCAAAATTGTATCAAAGCAATCGCAACAACAATTTCAACCCATATATATACAAGGGGGATCACCCAACCCTCGATAAAGGGTTGAGATATAATAAATGATGCGCAAAATATAGTAGTGGTAAGAACGAACATCACCTTAGGAATAAGTTTCTTCGCTAGCTTAGTATAGCCACTTAAGATTGGTGCAATCGCTATCGCAACCGCCAAGAACATTAAAGGAAGGATTGACTTATCAAATCGACTTAAAAAATAAGCGTCTTTTGCTGTCTTTGCTGTTAGGCCCATAGCAATAGTAAAGAAAGAGAAGAAGAAATAGGTAAGGACCATTTTCCCTTCCCCTGCTTTGATATTTACTATTTTTTTCAAAAACTTCATTAGTAAATATATTTCGCTTTCGTTAACAGACTAATCGAATAATTAAAGCCACTTTCATTGATAAATTCAATCAATATTCCCGCAAAAAGACTGGCTATAACGACTAAAATTAGAATAAAAATTATTGTAATTATGAATAAAATTCCATTTATCAAAAAATACCGATGAAGTTGATCCAAAGCAATTTGAAAGCTCTCATTATCTTCATTTTGCATTGCAAAGCTTAGGTGGTTTGCTGCTACAGTTAATTTGCTTCCCATTAAAATAGTAACAACGCCCATGATCACAGTTGGAATTGAAAAGATGAATATTGTTAGACAGTATATAATTCCAGTAATGATATTCATTATGCCTACAAACTTTGTCCATTTTTGCAGCCCATCTAGTGTTAATTGACCTGCAGAGTTTAACGTATAGATTAATTGGTTTTGCCCCCCTTTTTTAGTTGCCCGCTTTTTCACTATTGGCTTCTTAGCCATAGATTTTTTGGTGAGCTTCTTCTTTACAGGTTGTTTTTTAGCTGCAACTTTTTTGGGAGATTTTTTTTCAGTAGCCATATTAACGTATGTGGTTTTTCTTAATATTCATTCAATATTATTAGCGTTAAGTTATTTGTGATTGAATAGAATCACAAGCACCCAAGCCTTATTTTCAGATAAATATTTATTGTTGAAATCTCTTTAAGAAAGTGTTTACTTTATCGCTATAATTAGTTTACAATTAAGGTATATCCTTCTGAGGTAAAAAGTAAATAATATGCAGTTAATTAAAGATAATAGCAATTTTTTCGTAAAACCCTTGTTTTGCATCAAGGCCGTAATTATTTCGGTGCTAGTTATTTTTATATCGTGTGAAGATAAAAATAATATACTAATAACAGAAAAAGAGGTCAAAACAAATAATGGCCTCTATGAATTATCCCTAAAGATTGATCCTGATATTGTCTACTCTAATAGCAGCACTAAAGTAATTACCACCATTAGACGATTAGTTCCTGGGACAAAACCTACTGGGGATTGGTTTTGTAATTATGGTGTCGTTGGTGGAGAGTTTGATCATCATTCTAATGTTTATTCTTACTTTGACGCCTATGGTGTTATTCAATTTTCTGATAAATATGTTTATGTATCTCTTGCTGATTCTGCCAATTCAGTTTGGCAGGGTTTATCTTATTTCATTCCTACTCTACCTTTAAAGGCCACAGGTCATATTTCAGCTAACTTTGAGGGACTGAACCTTTCTTTACCGATAAAACTAGTTCAAGCCCCATCAAACTGATGAAAAAAATATTATTATTAATTTTACTTTTATCTTGGTCATTTTCTCAGCAAAGACCACCATCCGCGTCTAGAAGGCCTCCAGCAAGACCACCATCATCGGCCTCTAGACCGCCAAGCGCAAATGCCAACGCGCTTAGAGATTTGGACTATGAAGTTGTAAAGCTTAGCTATATTCAAACGGATCGTGCATTAGCTATCCTAAAAACAATGGGTTATACCGTTGTAGAATACAGGGCAAGCAAGGGTGAAATTTCAGGTGAAAATAATTTTACCCCAAACTTTTCTAATAATATTGACAATCTGAATGCCCCTGGAGTATTGCCAGTTATCATTAAAATGCCAGACACTGAAACGATCTCTCTTGTTTCAAAAACCAGGGCCAAAGTTTCCAGTAAAAAATCAGCTTTAGGTGTAGATTTGGGGGGAGTAACATTAGATAACACGACCAGCGGTGATCCTATGCAACGCCTTTTAATAGGCTACAAATCAAATAATATGCGCCCCCTTGCGCAGCTACTAGATTTACTTGCAAATAAAATTGATGTACCTGCAAGTCAAGTTGCGATTGAAGCGCTCGTCATTGAAATAAACAGAGATAATTTAAGTGAACTGGGTGTTGATTTTTCTGCTGCAGGTTCTGGCGTTACAGCTAATTTTCCACCTCCGCAAGGTGGTTCAATTTCACCTTTCACTGTTGTTCTTGATAGGACATTATTGGGTAGTGGTGCAAATTTTCGAGCAAATATTGATGCGCTGGTTAGTAAAAAATTAGCTACGATTAAGTCTAAACCTTCTGCTTTAGTTCTTGATGGTAGGCAAACACGTATCCAGGTTGGTCAGCAGATTCCAATTGTAAGAACGATTACTGATCAAATTGCAAAAACCAGATCAGTAGACTATATACCTGTGGGCATTGTCTTGAATGTTAGGCCTAGAATTAGCGAAGATGGTTCAAGCGTCACCATTCAGGTTGAAACCATTATTAGCGAAACGGAAGAGCGTATAGGGGCAACGGGTGGAGGAGATGTAGAATCGGCGCCAATAATAAATAATAGAAAAGTTCAATCATTTGTGCGTGTCGCAAATAATACACCATTTATCATTGGTGGACTGATCAATGAAAAATCATCAGATAATGAGGGAGGCGTCCCACTATTGGGGCAATTACCATTTGTAAAGAAACTTTTTAGTGTTAGTGGAACAAAAAAAGTAAGAAGAGAAGTGATCGTGGTGATCACACCTCACATAATTAAAGAGTCTGCTGATCAATTTAGCAGAGTAATTCCTCAGGATTCCCCTTTATTTGATCAAGATAATAATAAATCTTTTCCAAACTCTTATCGCGTTAGACAAGGTGATATTTTCGATCTAAGCTTCATTGATGAAAGTCCAGTATATCAGGATATTGTAAAAGAAATATATAAGCGCGCAGATAAAGATAAGACCTTAGTCCAAAAAGAACCTTACCAATCAATCCTTGAAGGAAGAATACCTGGCGAGTCTGTATTGGTCAAAAAGATGCTTTTAGATATCATCACAAAGATGAATTATGTGGATTACGTAGACCCTGAAAGCATCATTTATTTTGCTTCCTCAGAAAAAGACCCTGCAGGTTTTGAAGTAGAGATGCTTTCCAGAGCGGTCAAAAATATCCCACCAAATCGGGCAATGAAATTAACCTATTCCATTACTGGAAAAGCTTCACTTGATAAACCTTTTGTGCAGCCCACAGCAACTGTGAACTATATTCCACTTAAAGAATCCTACAAGAATGAATTAATAAAATTTAATAAAATAGGCGCTTCCCCAACAGAGGACGAATTTACCATATTATTATCTGCTGAGTTCCCAAAGTATGAGAGAAGGCTATACGAAGTACTTATTTTAAAAAAATTGTTGAAAATGAACCCAGATTTAGATCTGACACTAAAATATTTTAAACCTGGTATTGAAATTTTATTTCCATCGAGAGATGTACTTGAAACAACAAATTTTGTAGTAGATAGAGATGCAGCTAGACTTTTTTATGAAGTTAATCTATATTATGCTGCTTTTGGGCAAGAATTTAACCGAGGAACTGCTGAAATCGGCAGGTTAATGAAGTCGCGATAAAAATTTTGTGATTTTTATCACAACGATTAATCTAGATACATTATATATTGTTTCTAGATTTATTGTAAAAATGAACTTTGAAAAAGAAAAATTAACTATTACACGTCTGTAAGGAGGATGAAATGAAGTTAATTAATACAATGTTAGTTGGAGTATTTGCATTTTCAATGCTATTTGCACAACCTCCAACTGGCGGACAACAACCACCTCCAGGTGGCCAAGGTGGCCCTCCTCAAGGTGGAACACCAGGTGGCCCTCCAGGTGGCCCTCCAGGCCCAGGTGGCCCAGGTGGCCCAGGTGGCCCAGGTGGAGATATGGATCACAAATCTGCAGCTGAACATTTTATGATGGCTGTTCAAGAAGGTATGGATCGCGGTGTTTTAGACCCAAGCGACCAAGCATACCTTTCCGGAATGCCAGCAAAAATGAAAGAAGCTGTAGATTCTGAATATAATGATGGCGCTGATGGCGCAGCTGGTGAAGTAATGGATGAGTTTGATGAGTGGCTTCAAGGTCTCAGAGATGAGGATAGCCCAGATAGCCATGATGTAGCGCATAGACTTGCAATGGAATTATGCATGGTTGAAGGTGAAGCACACCATATGAATGACCCTGATGGAGATCATGGTATGGAGTGCGGACCAGGCCCTGGCGACCACGATGGTGGTATGCACGATGGTGGACCAGGCACACATGGTGGACCAGGTGACCATGATGGAAATGACCATGGCGGAAATGACCATGGCGGAAATGACCATGGCGGTGACCACGGACCAATGGACGGCCCTATGGGACCAAACTTTGATGAAGCTAATTGCATGGCTCTAGAAGCTGGCGCACCAGCATTTTGGGTTGATCATAATGATAATGGTGTAAAAGATACTGGCCCAGATTACGAAGGCCCTTATGCAACCTACCATGAATATGAAGATGGTTCCCCGGTTCAGTGTGGACCTCAAGGTGGACCTCAAGGTGGTATGCATGATGGCGGTACACAAGGTGGCCCAGGTACACAAGGTGGCCCAGGTACACAAGGTGGCCCAGGTACACAAGGTGGCCCAGGTGGCCCAGGTGGCCCTGATGGACCTAGCCAGGCAGTAGTACAAGCTTGGATGTCAGGAGCGCAACCAGGTGGTGGATTTAATTTTGATGCAGCGTTTGACGCAGCTGAATCTACAGCAAAAGCAGAAGCTCAAGCAGAAGGCAATTATGTTGGCGATGACGCTTGGAATGAATGTGCAGATGCAGGTAGAGACGCTATGGAAGATGCTAGAAATGATCAAAAAAGTCCGCAAGAAGTATTTCAAGCTATTTCTCAAGCTGTAAATGCTTGTGGTCAAGCTCAAGAAGAAGCTTACCAAGACTAATTACCTTTTTAGGTAGCAAACATAAAAGCCTCGATTTATATCGGGGCTTTTTTGTTTTTATACTTAGTTTAATCAATACTTTTGGGGAAATTATCTATGTTTGATACAAAACTACTTAAGGGAAAAAATATAATAGTAACAGGTGGAGGTACAGGCCTCGGCAAGTCAATGGCAACTAGGTTTGCAGAGCTTGGAGCTAATCTAGTGATAACTAGTCGGCGTGAAGGAGTAATTAGCGAGGCTGCTAAAGAGCTACAAAAAAGCGGAGGGAAGGTAGTCGCAATTCCCTGTGATGTGAGGGACCCTGAACAGGTCGAAGCGATGGTAGAGCAAACGGTTAAAGAATTAGGCTCTGTTGATATTTTATTAAACAATGCAGCTGGTAACTTCATTAGCCCTACTGAAAATTTAAGTCCCAACGCATTCAAGACAGTGATTGATATTGTTTTGAACGGAACATTTCATTGTACGCAAGCGGCTGGCAAGGTCATGCGCAAGAATAAAAGCGGAATTATTTTAAATATTGTTACAACTTATGCATGGACAGGCTCTGGTTATGTTGTTCCTTCCGCTTGTGCCAAAGCCGGTGTTTTGGCAATGACTAGATCCCTTGCGGTAGAGTGGGCAAAGTATGGCATCAGAACTGTAGCAATAGCCCCTGGCCCATTTCCTACGAAAGGTGCTTGGTCTCGATTGGCACCTCCAGGCTTAGGCATTGATAAAAAAATGAAAGCACGAATCCCATTAAAACGCGTTGGAGAACACATTGAGCTTGCAAACCTAGCTTCATATTTGATAAGTGATCAAGCTGCCTATATTAATGGAGAGGTTGTCACTATTGATGGCGGGGAATGGTTGCAAGGCGCAGGTGAGATGAACGAACTGGAAAAAATTCCAAAAGCGGCATGGAAGCTTTTGGAGATGAAACGGAAAAAGAAGAAAAAATAATTTTAATATGCGCTTCAAAAATAACTTATTATGTAAATTTAGTTGTTATTATGTTTGAATTTTTTATAGTTATCTCGGCATTCCTTTTTATGGAATTTGCGGCATGGGCTACCCATAAATTTTTAATGCATGGACCGTTATGGTTTTTACATGAGGACCACCATGTTTTGACTGGAAAACCGTTTCAGAAAAATGATTCATTTGCACTAATATTTGCGATTCCAAGTGCTTCAGGATTTATTTTTGGAAGCCTTTATCAGAATGATATTTTATTTTTTTCTGGATTGGGTATTCTACTGTATGGTGTTGCCTATCTGTTTGTGCATGATATCTTTATTCATCGAAGAATTAAGATGTTTGAAAAACCAAAAAATCCCTACCTAAAAGCAGTTTTGTTTGAACATAGAAAACATCATGCCAATGAGAATAAGGAAGATGGTGAATTTTTTGGGATGCTGTTTGTAAGCCTTAAATCGCTTAGGGCATTCAGCGCAAAGAATGGATAATTATCTTTATTTAATTATTAATCTTTCAGCTTTTGCTCTACCCTTAGCGCTTTCCTTTGAAAATAAAGTTAATTATTTTAATAGATTTTTATCTTTAGCTCCTGGTTTTCTACTTACGTTTGTACTATTTATTATTTGGGATGTCTTTTTTACAAAATGGGGGATATGGGGCTTTAACAAAACCTATCTAATCGGAAAAGATTTATTTGGACTCCCTTTTGAAGAATGGCTATTTTTTATTTGCATACCATACAGCTCCCTTTTCATTCATTTTTGCAAAGAATCCTTAACGCCACAATTGAAGCTTTCAGCAGTTGTTACAAAGTTTGCGGCATATGCCCTCATCTTTTTTTTGCTAACAACTAGTTTTTTGAATTTAGATAATTATTATACTGCCTCTGCATTTAGCCTAGCAGCCATTTTGATTGGAATTTCGTATCTTAGATTACCAGAATTGTTGGGCTCATTTCTTGTGTCGTATATTTTTATTTTGATTCCATTCTTTATCATTAATGGAATTCTAACAGGATCTTTTATTCTAAATGAAATTGTTTGGTATAATGATAGTCATAATTTAGGTCTTCGAATCGGCACCATTCCATTTGAAGATATATTTTACGGTTTCTCTTTATTATTTTTACCTTTATATATAGATCAAGAAATCAGAGCCAAGAAAACTTAGTTCAAACCGCAAAATTCAATGCGGCAAAAAATAACAACTGCGATAGATATAGATTTGCCGATATTGCAAAATTGAACTCTAATTTTTTAACGACTAAATAAATTTGCAATGGCAGAGCTACTATGGCCCAGGTGATATAGTTAGATAATGGCGCAGAATTCGTATTAGAAAAATTCCACATATCCATCATCGGAGCTACGGGTTCAATAAATAAATCAAGGAACAACATTAAAGCAATAGCAATTGTGACTTGAAAATATTTTAAAACCTTTATTTGTCTTGCAATGGTTCCGCAGATAATTGCAGTAATGATCCAATTTATTCCAATTAAAATGGGGACATCCATTATTTTAATACCTAAGGAGTCTCCATAGGTATATGAGCCAAAAATAAGTCCCGTATTAACCCCGATTATTTCAGATAGCATACCCCAGATAAAAACCATAAATAAGTAAAAAAAATTTTTCGAATTACTATTTATAATTAAAAGCAAAAAATATAAAAGTAAACAAAATGGAGTGGCTTGAATAAACCATTGTCTATCCCAAAATAATATCCCTATTGCCCCAAAAAGCTGAAATATCCAGATTGTCAACGCAGAATAGTTTGTAAGGTTATTAAATTTTGACATTTGACCTATCCTTGAATTCATTAGCAACAATATTGGCGGACATTAGGCATAGTGGAATGCCGCCGCCCGGATGAACACTTCCTCCGGTGAAAAAAAGATTATTAATTTTATTCGTAAAATTTGGATGGCGTAAAAATGCTGATAATTTTGAATTACTGGATGTCCCATACAATGATCCAAGATGAGATTGGGTCATTGTTTCTATTGTTTTAGGCGTATAAATTTTTTCAACTTGGATTGATTTTTCTATATCAACCTTCAGCATTTTATTTATTTTATTTATTACGTTTTTCCTTAGCTTTTTTATCATTGTTTCCCAATTTTGCTTGCAATCATATGGCGCATTAATCATCACAAACCAATTTTCACAACCTTTTGGTGCATCAGCCGGTATATCTTTTGATGTAATATTAATATAGATTGTAGGATCATTCGTTAATTCTCTCTTTTTAAAAATTGTTTCAAATTCATTTTGATAATTTTCTGAAAATAAAATATTATGTAGATCAAGCTGATCAAAAACTCTATTTATACCCCAGTAAAAAATAACCGCAGAGCTGGACCGCTCAGATCTATTGACTCTTTTTGGCATTTCAATATTTTTCAATAGCTTTTTATATGTAAAAAAGATATCCATATTAGAAACAATATAGTCTGATTCAAATTCTTTACCATTTGATAATACACCGATTGCTTTATTGTCCTTAGTAATAATTTCGTCAACGTTAGAGTTTAGATATATTTTTGCCCCTTTCTTTTTTAATAACCTTGTAAGGGATTTACTTATTTCAACCATACCTTTTTTTGGAACCCAGGTGCCGTAGTGAGACTCAAGGTGCTGAATTAACGACATAATCCCTGGTGTCTCATACGGGTTTGATCCATTATAGGTTGCGTATCTGTTATAAAGCTGAACAAGATGCGGCTCTCTCAAAAAGAGCTGATTAGTTTGATTCAAACTTTTAAGTATATCTAAGCTTCTTAAAAATGGGATTGTCTTAAGAATATCTTTTGAAAAGTAAGTAGAAAATTTATGCAGTGATTTTTGAAGAAAAATATTTTGTGTTAGTTCATATTTTCTTTTAGATCGCTTCAAATACTTATGCATAGTTGATTCATTCACTCCAAACTGTTCATAGATTTGCATAAAATATTTACTGGTATCAGAATAAGCCGTTAGTTTTTTACCATCATTCCAAAAATATTCACAATGGATATCTTTTTTCTCGTAATTGAAAAAATCCCTAGGGTTTTCTCCTAAGTTTTTAAATAGATCATCAACCAAATGTGGTAGGGTAAATAATGAGGGACCAGCATCAAATCTATAGCCATCTAAATTAAAAGAATGGATTTTTCCTCCGGTATATGATGCTGATTCAAAAATTGAAACATCGTAACCTTTGGCTATTAGCCTTGTAGCGGTTGCTAGTCCAGCAACTCCAGACCCAACGATAGTAACTTTATTCATATCAATGCTTTAAATATCCAGAGTCACTAATAATATGAAACCTTGCAAAAAGGTCTTCGCTGTACCACTTTTGTTTTCTGGTCTTATCAACGATTTTTCTATGATTTACATTTTCATATGCAAACTGGTTAATATGTTTTTCAGAATCCCATATACTGAAAGTAGCCTGTTGAATAAATGGCAACTCTCCAATCCCTTTAAAAAATTTTACGCCTTCAGCTTTAGAGATCGCATCGCTTGCAGGTTTTACCGATCTCCAAAAGTGCGTTAATTTATTGAAATGAATTGTTGCTCGTGTTATTACCCCAACCTTGCTGTCATTTGGCTGAAAATCAGCATCTGAATTTTCAAAAGGGTTTACGCCATCCCACTCACCAATACTTTTAAAACTAGAAAGAAAAATTTTTCTGTAAGCCCCTGCTTTACTTAAAAGCAGATTATAGTAATTATTTGAATTAAAGTACTTGCTTGCAGATAGTTCATTATTCCAATTCAATAAAAGAGCATAGGTTGAGAAGTCGGGGTACATACTGAATCCTGGCCCGCTCCCCGTTCCCAGCATTTTATAAAAATTAAGCCCATCTATATTATTTAAGTACCTTTGGTGCAGCCCCATTTGTTTAAATGCCCACCATTTATTTTTTTTAAAATTAAAAAATATCAGACTTGTCACAAGAAATTCTATGATTTGATTAATTTAAAAATTCTATAACCCATTTTGTTACACTTGCTCCAATGGACATATATAATATTGTGGCATAAATCATTGCGACGCCTAATAAAAAGATAGGTGTGATTCTAACTTCATGTGAATATTCAGCTCGATGGTGAATTTTATTATGCCAATATCTAATACTAATAATTGTTAAATAAGATAATCCTATACTGAAAAGAAAGAACCCCGCTATGATAAATTGATCTGTAGCGGTTAAATGATATAACCATTTAGCAAACCTCAAATGTAATCCGATAACATTGCTGCTCCAAAAACACCGGCTGAATCGCCTAATTTATTTTTTAAAATTGGAGTTTGAACAATTTGACTGAATGTTTCTTTATACACTGAATCTCTGCCTTCAGTATATAATAGATCGATTTTAGATAGACCGCCACCCAAGACAATTGCATGCGGATCAAGGATGTCAATGACGTTAGCAAGTCCTCTGCCAAAGTTCTTTAAAAAATTCTCTTTCCATTCCGGATGTTTTTTATACAGACCTTTTTCTATAATATCTGTTACGGTATGATTTTCTCCTGAAAGATCGTACCATTCTTTTTCAAGAGCGGTACCAGAGATATAGGATTCAACGCATCCTTTGTTACCACAATAGCAATCTCTACCACCTGGGTGTAAACAGTGATGTCCCCATTCTCCAGCAATCCTATTTGATCCTTGATGGATATTTTTATGCATTGTAATTCCACCTCCGCACCCTGTACCAAGAATAATACCAAAAACAACATTGTAATTTTTTGCTGCACCCAATGTTGCTTCAGCTAGAGCAAAGCAATTAGCGTCATTCTCCATTAAGACTGGAATCCCTAGTTTTGATTCCATATCTTTTTGTATTGGTTTACCAATTAAGCAGACCGTGTTGCTATTTTTAAGTAATCCGGTTTTTGTTTCAATTGTACCAGGAGTACAGATACCTATCGGATTATCAAAATTTTTGTAATCACTAATTAAACTTTTGGATAATTTAATGATACGATCTATAATAGCATCATAGCCGTCATCTCGGTTAGTGGGAACACGTTTACGCTTAATGGCTTGAAACTGATCATCAATAACTACAGCTTCAATTTTTGTGCCACCTAAGTCAATTCCCAATCTGTGAGGCATTTTTATTATTCCAAATTAATAATTTATAATAAAGGGCTAATTTAATTACAGGGTGCTTTAATTTAAAAATACTAAAAGTGTTATTAATAAAAAAAACATAAATATTTTGGATAATAATTTAAAAACTGAAAATTAAAAAAGGCTTGTTAATATTATCCATAAAGCATTTTTCTCGAATATGATTTAGCATTTGTCAAAATGAGTTAAATTAGCAATTATTTTTTGAATATAATTTATTTAGTATGATAAAAAATGATATCACAACAGCTTTAAAAAATCTAATGAATATAATTAAATGAAAGTTTCTAAAATATCTAAAAATTATGCACGATCTGTTAGCGATGTAATAAATCTCGACTTCACAGTTGATCAAGTTTGGAATATCATCTCTAAAAAATCAAATCTTGAACTTTTCCATCCGTTTTGTAAAAAAAATCCGGCAATTATATGGACCAATCAACAGCGCAAAGACGAAATCCATTATATAAACGGATTTATTCTACAAAGACAATTTATATCATGGAAAAAAAACGTAGGGTATGATCTAGTTATAGGAAACAAAAAACATAAGATGTCTTTTGTGTCATGGAGGATCAAAGACTTCAAAAATAAATCCAGCTTATCAATAGCTATATATCCTTATATATATAATATGAAATCGAGGTTTTACGATAATTATTTTTTTGAGTTGTTTATAAGATCGCAGCTATTATCATATTTAGAATCTGTTCTTGGTGGATTAAAATGGTATCTTGAAAACAATGAACCAACACCAAAGAATTTTTTTGGATCACATAAATGGTTTTCTAAAAAATAATGGAGTAACAAATGAAAAATTTTTATGTAGTATTAGCAATTTTAGGTATAGTTCTTCCATATTCAGCTATGTTATTATCAATATTAATTGATCAATATTCAGTTAGCCAATTTTTTTCAGCTTGGTTTGAAAATAATGCTGTGAAAATGATTGCGGCTGACTTAGGGGTGGCAGGTTTAACATTCTCATGTTTTATAGTTTTTAAATATAAAAAAAAAGATGGACCACATCCTTTAAAATATTTTTTGATGATGTTTCTAGTTGGCTTATCTTTAGCAATGCCAATGTATTTTTTAAATACAATGAAAGATTAATTTTAGAAATGAATTCCTATAGATAATCTTTGTACATCTTTAAGTCTATTAAATTCTGAATAGGAGTAGTTTAATTTTATTTGAGTTGAAGAGCCGGGTAATCTATAATTGAGACCAGAGCCAAAAGTTAATCCTTCTTCTGAGTCCTTTCTAAATAAAGTGCTATAACCACCTCTTAAAAAAAACATTTCTCTAGAAGCAAATTCTAGACCAAAATTAACCCATTCAACATTATCATTTGGATGTAATGCATCTAATGCAAAGGTCATGCGTGTTTGATCTGTTTTAATTATTTCACCTGATAATCCAACTCTAAAAATTAGGGGAAGAGGAAATTTATCAGTTTCGTACATAGCATTTACAAACTCAACATTACCTTCATTAATGGGATCGGGATCAACGCTGAATTTTTGATCTCTTCCTAACATTTGCATATCAGGCCCATAGTTTGATAAACTAGCACCCAATCGTATATTATTGAAAGGAGTCGTGAAAAGTGCCCCAAGGTCCGCAGCTATCGAATTGGCGTTCGCATGCCAAATGTTTTGCCTGATATATTTTAAATTTGCTCCAAGTGAAAACTTATTGGTCAATTTTCTTGCGTAGCTTACATTTATAGCTAGATCGTTTGCATCAAAAAATTCACCAGTTCCATTTGGTTTTTCAATAGTTCTAACCATGTCCTCTGGAGTTGATAGATTTGTCATGCTAAGTCCTATAAAACCAATTTGTCCAAGATTTAAACCAACAGCAGTGTAATTAAATTTTATTCCAGCAATCCAATCGGAATTTATAAAAATTGCTTCTAGTTTTCTTATAGAGGTCATTCCTGCAGGATTCCAGTACATTGAGGTTATGCCACCAGACATTGCTGTAAATGCATTTCCCATTGATGCGCCTCTTGCATCAGTTCCAATTTTAAGAAATTGAGCAGAAGTAGTTCCTGCTTTTGATATACTCTCAGTGTTATCTAGTTGAGCAACACATATACCAGTAATTAAAAAGCTATTTAGTAAAAAACTTTTCATTTAATTATAGCCAGTCTCCCAATAGTATTTCCTAGTTTACCAGCATCTACATGATAAATATATACTCCATATGCTATAGGAAAATTATCTTTTGTGGTTAGGTCCCAAAATTCTTGACCATTTTCTATCGGTGAATCATGAAAAATTTCTTTAACTAGCTCCCCTGTAATTGTGTATATTGATATTTTACATGATGCTGGTAGTTTATCAAAATAAACTCTTCGCGGTCCTCTATCTCTTGGGTTTTGCCTATCTAATGGCTCCAATCTATTTGTAACTACATAAGGATTTGGGACTACTCTTACATCTTTTAAGCTATTCTTCGCAGCTTGATCATCAATCCTTGAAGCAATTGTTTTATATTTAAATACATCTTTTTCATTAAAAGGTCTATTTGTTGCTATATAAAAAATATCCCCCTCAACAGGATTAATTGTTTGTTTATTTGCAGCCTCTTCAAATGTTATTTGCCAAGATACATTCACGCCTGCTCCTGTTTCAACAATGACAATATCTTCACCAAGGTCCCAGGTGCCATTTCTGATTTTGTAGTCAAGCACAGCAATGTTTTTCTTAAATGGAAGTCTCCCTGGGGTAACGTCCCATATTTGAAAAGGAGCAGTAGCAGTGCCTAAAACACTAGTATCAGCAATGCTATTATACCATCTTATTTCATAGTCTGAGGCTCGCATATTATTCGGAGAGCTATTATATGGTTTTACTATAGCTTTATAATTTCCAGAACTTCCATTTTGCCATTTTGTTTTACTAGTGTTTAGCTCTAAAATATCATTTTTTACGTAAATTTTTAATCCATCAATTACAGGATTAGTTTCCTCAAAATTGAGACTGCGGCTATCCCATAAAGGAAAATATGTATATGAAATATTAATCTCATCTCCTTCTGAAATTGAACTCAATAAATCGGAAGAGACAACAACCTGTCCTGCTTCTGCTAAAAGTTTAAAATCTTTACCTTCCTCCATTAGATTGCCATCAAGGGTTAAACGAAAATTGGATGAATTAATACGATTATTTTTTAATGTTATATAAACATCTTTTTTAACTTTCCTTTTTTCAAGAATAGGTTTCAAATCTTCTAATGAATAACGAAGGGGGTTTGCTTTAAAAGTGATTTCAAAACTATTTGAATCTTCAAGAGCTCTTGGGTCTAAAACCTCTAGTTCAAAGTCACCAGTACCAGAACCTTCAACGTGATTTATAAAGGTTAGGGAATCAAACATTTCCCAACCTCCTGGTTTGTATCCTGAAGCAGGAAAGCGTGGGATGACACTAGCAGTGTTTATATCTAAGAATATTTCATTAGTTTCTGGATTAAGAGTAATTGTTTTAGATGATTCACTTGGGCCAATGTTCATCACCTTTGTTCCATGATCATAGGATGCTACAGCATAGTAGTACCTTTGTCCGTTAATGACATTGTTTGAATCTATAAATGAATGTACTAAACCAGTGTTATTACCAAGATGGTATGATATTCCTCTGCCAGTATATGGAATACTGCTTGGACCTTGATATTCATTTATTAAATCAAATTTAGCCAACCCTCCAGTAATGGTCTTTAAAGGTTCGAATAAAAATCTTGATCCGTTAATATCAGTTATATTTTGTTGATCTAAAAAACTTGGATCAGTACTACGATAAATTACATATCCTTCAAAATCATATTCATCTGAAATTGGGTCATATGAGGATTCTGCTATATCATCCCAGAACAATGTAACTTTTTCATCACCTGGCACAGCGGTAAGATTCGGTTTATTAGGTGGTTTTGCAAATTGATAGTTTGTTTCATATATCTGTCTTGCGGTTTTGGCGTTAAGAGTTAAATCATCAAAACTGTCTCCAACTAAAAGTGCAATTGAAAACCTCCTTGCTTCACCAGCTTTTAAAATAAATTTTCCAGATCCATAAAGAAAAATATTATCTCCAGCAACATCAGAGTTTAAAGAATCAAATCGGCCCGGAGTCATGTAGCTAGTATAAATAAAATCATCTTTAGAAATGCGATTATTTCCCCCGAAGTTTGGCGCTGCGAAGCTTGTTAATCCAATCATATCAGACTCGTCTAAATCTGTCCATTCAAAATTTGGCTCACCAGGTTGCCGAATATCAAAAGCATCTCCTGCAGTCGGCAAACCATCGTTTTCTCCTAAATCGCCTGTATTTGGAATTCCATCAACACCTATATCATGCTTGTTTACATCCCAATCACCATCATCATCAATTCCATTATTCCTACTCTCATCTATCATTCCGTCGTTGTCATTATCCTTTTGATCGTATGGGTTACCAGGGCTCTCAAGAAAAATATAGCCAAAATATCCTGGATTTCTTCCGGAAACATCAGATCTACCATCCTCATCCCAAGCATATACCATGTTTAAATCTCTATCGAAATAAGACAAATCATCACGCCAGTTTGATGGACCGCCAATATGAGGATCTCCCCACATGCCAAATATAACATCATTTAAATCTTTTTCGCTTTTATTTGTAACTTTGTAAATAAGAAAAATGACGTCTTCCGCAAGAGGATTAGACCATTGATAGTATCTGCACTCAATCTCAATTCCTAGTCCCATTCTTAATGAGTCATCAGGAAAAGGATAATATTTAAATTCTCTATTAGACCGGTCATCTACAACAAAAAATGATTCAAGGTCAGAATTCGAAGAACCTTGTCTCAATGCTCCAGGCCATACGTATCTTTTTAGATTGGGGTTATACCACCCTTCAGGCCAACTGTCAGGTTTACCATCACCGCTTCTATCCACATCATTAGATGTTGGAATTCTATCGCTTTTTGGATCACCATACGGAACCCCCTGTTCATTAAATGCTAAAGGCTCCCATCCATAAAATGTTTTTCCGTCTGGAGAGATTTCTCCTCCAAGAGATACTAATCCATCACTTATTACTCTTGCGAGCCAAATTGGATTACCATTTGCATCAAGAACTGGAGCGCCGTTACTATCAATCTTTGGGAACGCATCTTGATGACTCTCTGCTGGAACAGGAATAACAGCCCCAATGAAAGGTCCAAATTCATAGCCATATCCCAACCCCTCCCAAACTATGTCTGTCACCCTATTTCCAGGACTTGAAATAGAACCATAGTTCCATATTTCAGTGGTTATTTTATTGCCATTTAAAATTGCTTTTTGTCGCCTCAATATTTGATCATTTATTCTTGATCTTTTTTCTAGGAGGTTGTTACGCCATTTATAAAAGTATTCATGCTCTGTTGAATTCCAGCTTTTTTCAGGTCCAGCTTTTTTCCAATCTTTTGAAAAACGTTTGACTTTGTTCGATTGGCCACTAACTATTCCAATGATGAATATTATAAAAGTGACTGAATTTAATATTTTGTTTATGCTCATTAAAAATCCACCGAGAAACCAATATTGATAGAACGAGGTGAAGTATAATAATGTGGTCTTAATTGGTACTCTGCCCACTCATGAACACCTCTTTCACCATAATGTTTTTTGAATCCTTGCGTTTCTTGAGTTGATTGATAAACATATGTATATCCTGCGCGACCTGTATCATTAAATACATATCTTTCATTTCTTCTGTCCAGCAAATTGTATATCTTCATGAAGAAAAGATAATTTAATTTCCCTATCTTAAAATTTTTGTGAATTCGCGTATCAATTCGCCATTGCCATGGCTTTCTACCGCTATTTGGCTGTGGAACGTAGTTTGCATCTGGTATGTTTGGTGTATATGGCCATCCACTTGATAATTTACTAATTAACCCGATATTCCAGTTTCGCGGATCACCAATTGAAATGTTGGTATTCAATATATGGCGCTGATCCCAAGCAAGTGGAACAATTCGCTTTTCTTCTTGTTCACCGGAAAGGGCGTTGTAATAAAATGAACCTGAATTAACACTATTGCCTTCAGTGACCTGGTAAGTATAATCAATAAAAGCTGACGTTCTAGACACAGGGTCATATCTTTTTGTAAAACTAAAAGTGTAGCCTTTAACATTTCCGTAATCTTTGTTCATATAAATAGAATAATTAGAGGGTCCGTATTTTTCTGACTCGTATCTTATTGATTGCAAGGCTAGTAAATCCCGTATATCTTTATAAAATGCGCTCATTTCAATAGCGGTAATTTTTCCAATTTGTTGCTGAAGACCAAATTCATAGAGTACTGTTTTTTCAGGTTTTAGATTTGCATAACCTATCGATGGTGATAAACCAGCTCCGAAAATACTTCTTTTGTATAGTCTCCTAAGGGTTGGCATTTGATAGAAATGCCCGTAAGAAAAATGCAATATACCTTGATCTGTAATAGGAAATGCAACACCTGCGCGCGGTGAAATCATTACTTTTTTTTCTGCTTTTTTGTTTTCACCTTCTGGGTTTAAAAAATTAACAATGTAATTCTCATCTGGATCAAAATGATCATATCTTATTCCCACATTTGTTATAAAATTATCGTATTCGATTTTATCTTGAATGTAGCCTGAGAAAAAAACCGCATTGTTATTATAGTAATTGTGCGAGGGGGAGTCATTTTCTGGCAGAATAGTAGGAGTTCTATACTCTTGATTATCATAAAGTATTGAGAAATTTCTTTCATCGAGTTTGTCGGATCGATAATTGATCCCAGTCTTAATTTCATGCCTATTATTAACCTGACTGGTAAAATCAAACTTAAATGAAAACGAGTTAGATTTTCTGTAAGAATGTCCTCGGTTAGAACCACCAAATAAGAAAGTAGGAGATGAAGGTGAACCTTTTATTCTTGAGCTCGGAGCGTATTCATGCTTGTTGAGTATCCAATACTTTGAAGAATCTTCAAAGAAATTGTGTAAAACATAATTTTCTGATCCAAAACGCTCAGTTTCTTCTTGGCTCACAGATGAGGATAAATCAATGGGTTTAAATTGATATCCCATGTAGTTTGTATTAGAAAATGCAATATTTGTTTCATAGAAATTTCGCGCATTTAATGCATGATTTAATTTCAAAGAATAATTGTTATTTGCAGATAATGATGTTGAGGTGCCATCTGGATTATACTTAAAAGCGTGTGAGTAGGATTTAGATTTTCCTCCAGAGTGTAATAATTGCAGAGATAGTTTCATGAGCGGGTTGACTTTATAGGTAAACTTACCCATCAGATTAATATTATTACTTGGTGACATTGGGACAAAACTGCTATCACCATTCATTTCAATATACCAATTATCATCATCTCTAAAATCAGCAGAGTCGTAAATAGTGTGCTCCCTAATTCCATAAAAATATCCTTCACTGTCGCTAATGCGAGCACTTAAATTAAAAGTAAATTGATCTTTGTTCTTCATAAATGGCATTGGTCCATTTATTGTACCTTCAAGAACTTTATTGGTAAAAAGGTTAAAATTATTGATATTGGTAAAAATTTCGGAATCTTCAGACTGATGATCTCCCGACTGATAAGATATACTGCCATGGTAGTCCTTTCCGCCATCTTTAACCTGAAGATTTACAATACCGCTCATCGCATTTCCATATTCTGCGTTAAATGCACCAGATACAACTTTCATCTCTTCAAGTGCTTTGTTTGAGATATTTACAGCTAATCCATTTGTGAAAAAAGGATTAGCCACAGATACTCCATCTATATAATAGCCTATCTCATTTGACCTCCCACCTCTGATATGTAATTCTCCACCCGCACCTTGATTTACTCCTGCTTGTGTAGTCAAGACACCAAGAAATGTTTCAACAGGCATAATTTTAATTTCATCAGATGTAGTAATTTTTTGTGAAGCAGTTAGGTCTTTATAAACTAAAGGGCGATCAGCCAGTACTACTACTTCTTCACCCTCAATCACAGTCTCTTTTAAGCCAAAATCTTGATAAGTAGTTCGATTTAAATTTACTCTCAAATCATTTATTCTATATGAAGTGTATCCAATGTAGGTTGCTCGGAGTGTATAATTTCCAGGTGGTACATTTATAATAATGTATTCACCCTCTGAATTAGTTGCAGTACCAAAGGGTGAATCTTCTAAGAATACATTTACACCAGTCAATGGTTCGCCGGAAACTAAATTAATAACTTTTCCTGAAATTTTACCAGTATTTGCAAATACCAGTGAAATCATTAAGATAAATAATATATTTTTCTTAATCAAAATAAATACTCTAAAAAATTTGGATGCCAATTATTCTTGTTAAAAAGATTAATCAAATTTAAATGAAAGTCTAATAAGAAAAAAACCTTTTGAATTATTTTGCAAATATTTTGCTTTAAATCTTGTTTATTCTTATAATCTCAATCAATATTTTATTAACTAATATTTAAATGATTAATCACAAAAAAGAGAGTAAGCTTATGAAATCAATCGTTAAAAATGTATTATTAGTATTTTCAATTATGACCCTGGCTTTTGCTCAGGCGGATTTTAAATTACATAGCCTTTTTGATAGTGATCTAGGCAATCCTGCAACATGGGGAACATCTACGGGACCTCGAGGTGTATGGAGCGGATCAGATTTGGATCAAGACGGTAGAATGGAAATATTTGCAACAGATTACAATGGAGGAACTATCCATGCCTTTGAGTGGTACTTCGGCGATACTTTAGTTCACGTTTGGTCTGGTTCATCTGGAAGTACTTACGGCTCTACACCTAGATGGGTTCAAACTGGTGATACTGATGGAGATGGCCTCGGTGAAGTAATTCTTTTTACTGACTATAGTCAAATTGATTCTGTGACTGCTGCTACTGGCAATCCTGTTCCAGATAGTACTGCTGGTCTTTGGGTCTTCGAATGGGATGGAAAAACAGATAATGGATATACTACTACATGGTCTAGAAATTTATTGACTGCTTTTGCTGATACATTAGCAGCTGCAAGACCAGAGCATTTTACTGTCGCTGATATTGATTCTGATGGTAGAGATGAAATTATAATGGCAAGCAACGGAGGAACAAATCCTTCTTATGGAACTACCTCAACAACCCACTCTGCTTACTCTGAAGATCGATTCATCATAATGGGTGTTGATGGAGATATCGGGGTTTTGCCATCCTTAGTGGAAGAATTTTCAGCTTCACCCAGAGATACGGATAAAGATGGTGTAAGAGAAAATAAATTCGGAGGCGGAAGTCCACAGGGTGTAGTTATTGCTGATACCGATGGAGATGGAAAACAAGAAGCTGTCTGTTTTTCTTGGAATAACCTTTCCTGTTTTATTATTGAGGCTACTGGGCCTAATGCTTATACACAATCTGATACAGGTTATAAGTTCGCAGATGTGGATGACTGGACCTTAGCACCAGCAGTTGCTGATGTAAATGGTGATGGAAAAGATGAAGTTTTTGTAGGTTCATTTTATAAGGGCATTGTTTATATGGTTGGCGATAAAGATGGTGATGCAACCACATTTCTTCCAACTGAATATGCAGCAATGGATAGTTTAGCAACTTCATGGGATGCTGCTAAAAACAGAGGGAATGTGTATGCTCTTGGAGCTGCAGCTCACAATACTGCGTTTGGAGATCCGACAGTTTTTGTTGGACATGGTACTGGCTTTAGAAGTTACCGTTTTACTGGCACTGATATATTCTCATCCGCTGATTACACAAAAACCGACTATACAAAAGCTACAGGCCACATTGATACCTTGCAAACTGGTGGTGTGAATAAAATGTTTGCCGGATCAAACGTTGATAGAGATAAATATGGTGAAGTTATTCTAGCTTACCAGGGTGTTCAAGATAGCGTCACAGTTAATGGTGTCAAAAGTGGAGCTCATAGAACTTTTTTAAGAGTGCTTGAATGGTCAGGCGAAAGTTCAGTTTTAAGTGTAAATGATATTGTTTTAATTACTCCAGAGGATTATAAATTAAATCAAAATTATCCAAATCCATTTAATCCAACTACAAGTATCGAATATACTCTGCCGATAGCAAATAAAATTTCGATTTCGATATACAATATTATGGGTCAAGAGGTTGCCAATATTTTACCACTCCAAGACAAACCAGCCGGAACGCACCGCGTTGTTTGGAATGGATTGGACAAGCAAGGTAATAAAGTAGCAAGCGGTACTTATTTTTACGCCATGCGCTATGGAAATTTTGTGAAAACAAAGCAAATGACCTTAATGAAGTAGTTTTAATGGTAAATATAATAAAAAAGGCTCTCTTTTTTAGAGAGCCTTTTTTATTATTAGAACTTCGTAGAGGAATTAATAAATAGATAAGTAAATTTGATATACCATGAAAAATAAATTATTAACTTATTTATTTGGATTACTAATCATGACGCAATTAAGCGCACAGTTTTTAGATACTGCAAGCCCATTGCAGTTTGACGGAGCTGGAACCTTACTAAAAACGGGTTCTAAATTTTCTCTCACAGGTAGATCAATAACCTTAAAAGATCCAATAGCTATTGAAGGCGCTGCTTTAAGATTTATTGGAGACATAGATGCTCAAATTTGGATTCACTATAAGTATGATAATGGTCAATTATCTGAAAACTATAAAGCGAAACTATTTCAAGAACCCAATAGCGACAGGTTTATTGCATCTGTCTTACAATCTTCAATGCGAGAAGTTGTTCAGATTCGCTATACTGCAGAATCTATCTCAAGTATAAGTTTTATAAATGGCGGTATTTATGACCCTAATGAAAATGAAATTTCTGGATTCAATAACCTTACGCCTCCAATTCCAAAGATATTTGATGTGGAAAAGCCAAAGATTATTTCTCGTGCTGAATGGGGGGCACGTAACCCAAAGTATGATTATTCCAATCACCCTTATTTCAATAAGATGACGTTGCATCATGCTGCTGGATGGGCAGCAAAAACTTTAGAAGAAGGGAAGGCTGCGGTGAAATCTATCCAGGAATTCCATCAAGATGGAAGAGGGTGGAGCGATATCGGTTACCATTTTTTGGTGGATACGGAGGGTAATATTTATCAGGGAAGACCAGAAACAGTATTGGGCGCGCATGTTGGAGGTGCAAATACAGGAAACATAGGGGTCTGTATCTTGGGCTGTTATCATCCACCAGCGACCAATATTCCTTGCAATGATGAAATGAGTTATAATTCTGAGAAATCTTTGATACAGCTCTATGCCTGGATTTCAGATACCTATGGTGTGGAGCCAAAAGTTTTAAAAGGACATAGAGACTATTTTGGCAATACGTCTTGTCCGGGTGATAATGTATGGGCGATGCTTCCGCAGCTTCGATCAGAAATTGCCTTATTTGTGCTGTATGGATTTCAACCGACACGATTTGCCTTGTTCCAAAATTATCCTAATCCATTCAATGCAACTACTACACTTCATTACGATTTACCAGAGCCTAGTCGCGTATCCATAATTATTTATGATGTGCTAGGTTCAGAGGTAATCAAACTTGTTGATGACGATCAGCGCTATGGCTACAAAAAAATTATATGGGATGGCAAAAATTCAAAAGGAAATGTGGTTGCGCCAGGTATATACTTTTATCGAGCTGAATTAGGCTCGCTTATTGAAACCAAAAAAATGATACTGTTAAAATAAAATTATGTGGAGCCAACAGCAAATAGACCTGCCTGCTTTTTCAAGAGGGTTTCATATAATTACCTCTTATGTTATCGATTCTGCTCCTGAAATAAAAAATCAATCAATAGGTATGTTGCATTTATTTATCAAGCACACCTCAGCATCAAT
>CERS01038128.1_pt1 | contig 23660 bp, 23 predicted proteins | sample 356251 | NCBI WGS metagenome assembly CERS01 (sample SAMEA2621020, study PRJEB7988) | marine metagenome | isolation source: saline water (ENVO:00002010), including
GGAAAAAATAATGACGATAAAAGCTCCCAGCGGTTTATCTAAAATTTTAAGAACTTTATATGAAAAATGATTAAACATTAAAGAATGAAAAGCTTCAGAAGTAACATGACAAATATAATTACGACCACCATTTTTGAATCCAGTATAGAGTTTACAATTCTATCTGCAAGTTTAGTTTTTTTCATTAGCTTCTAGCGCATCCTTTAATTTCATAGTTATAAATAGTCCCAATGATACCAACATCAATCCTATCGCAAAGCCAAAAAATGACAATTTATAATCGCTTACATAAGATTGAAAAATTACAGTAAAAAGGAAACTAATAAACAAAGCTACAAAAATACTTGTACCAATACGATCTTGTAGCGATTTTTCTATTTTATCAAACATAATATATCCTTATTGGTTGAGCGTTATGAGCGATATTAAGTCTATTATAAATAAATAACAAAGATTTTTTCTTTTTTAATCATTCAACGGTACACTAAACATTAAAGTCAAAATTGATGTAATTTTTAATACGATATTACCCGTATTAATGAGTTTATAGGGGATTACAAAATTAAAAAATTATATAAATCGAAATATCTTTACCTTCTTTGCCTGGTCATTATCTCATGTGATTTAGCAGAAAATGATTTCACTAATAATGCCACTACTAAGGAAATTAAAGATAGCGGGCTTGTAGAAATTTACCTTAACAATTTTTTGGATGAGCCCAGAGGTTTCTGCTTAGATATACAGGGTTATAAGTCTAGCGCAAGCGTTGAAAGAGGCCTGCAGGCACACACCTGCTATTCTTATCAGGGCGAGATTGCTGTTGATCAAGGATTTGATTTTGCTCGACTAGCTAATCAGGAGTTTTATTTACCTAATTTTGATATCTGTATGCAGGCTGAAAAGGATCAGGAGACTGCAGAGCTGGTTTTACGGCCATGCAATAAAAGCGCTTTGCAGCAGTTTGTACTGGGTGATGATGGAAAAATTTACCTTCAAACCGATCAAAAATTATGCGTCACTGTATCGGAGGATAATTCCCGTGAAGGAGGCGGAGGAAGCCCCGTTCATTTAATTCGAAATATCAGCATGCAAAAATGCAGCGACAGCCTTTCTTTGTATCAAATTTGGACCGCTAGATCAAATTGAGACATGATCAAGTTTGTTTATATAGATCGATACTATTAAAATAGAATATGAATATAACTCAACTTCGTTATTCAACCTTATTTTGGTTCACTTCTGCAAATTTTGCGCTAACCCTTTTTATTGGTTTAACCTATTTAGATTTTGTACCAGAATCGATCTCGATCAGTGAGTGGCTTTTTTCTAGATTAGCTTACGTATCTAATTTTGCTCTTTTATACTTGGTTCTTAGTGTACCCCTATTGGTTGTTACCATAGTAATTCCATCTATACTCATTTTGCGCTCGTTTGCAGGTATAATATTTACCTTATTTAATGTCACACTTCTGATCGATACGATTATTTACAAATTGTACCGCTTTCATATTAATAGCTTGGTGTGGAATATCCTTGTTACGGAAGGATCATCAGACTCTGTGAAGATTGGAGGTGCAACCGTAGTTACATTTGTCCTTTATATTTTCTTGATCATTTTATTTCAGATTGGTGTTCATTATTTCCTACAAAGGTATATAAATCAAAGACCGTATAGATATTCCGGTAAAAAACTTATAGCATATTTGCTTTTAGTAATGTTCTTAATTAATCTGATAGATAAGCCTTTATATGCGCACGCTGATCTTAACAATAAGACTCACATTACCCGCTATGCTAAATTATTTCCGCTTTATCAACCACTCACTGTAAAACGACTGGCTCAGGATTGGGGGATTGATGTCAATCGAGAGTTTGACTACCAGCTTTCAAAATCTGGCGGTATGATGAATTACCCTTTAGCTGATATCACTTTATCCGATCAAAAAAATATGCCAAATATCATTTTTATTACAGTGGATTCTTGGCGCTACGATTTAATGGACGCTGAGGTGACTCCAAATATTTATTCTTTCTCAAAAGATGCATGGGTCTTCAACAATCATTATAGCGGAGGTAATTCTACTCGATTTGGAATGTTCTCAATGTTTTACGGTATTTACGGTTCGTACTGGCATACGATTTTAGCCGAAAGAACAGAACCGGTCTTAATGCAAAAGCTTAGAGAAAAGAATTATAATATCGGTATTTGGTCGAGCGCTGACCTTAGCTGGCCAGAATTTCGTAAAACAACCTTTATTGGTATACCTAATCAAATCTATGATCGCATTCCAGGGGATGGTGCCAAAGAAAGAGATTTAAAGCAGCCCATTCTTTTTGATTCTTGGCTTGATAGTTTGGGCACTGATCGACCATTTTTTACATTTTTTCTTTTAGACGCTCCGCATGAACCCTACAGCTACCCTGAAAAGTTTATTAAATTTGAACCATCGGTTAACGATATAAATTATTTAAGTCTCAATAAGCATGTAGATATTGAACCTTTCTACAATCATTATAAGAATGCAGTGAATTTTAGCGACCATGTTATTGGAAAATTTTTGGATGTTATTAAAAAAAGGGATCTATTAAAAAATTCTGTTATCATTATAACAAGCGATCATGGTGCAGAGTTTTATGAACATGGTTTTTGGGGACATAATAGCGCATTTACCAAGGAGCAGATTATGACTCCGTTCATTTTATACCTACCAGGAAAAAGCGCTAAAAAGATTGATGCTATAACTAGTCATTTAGATATTGCACCCACCTTACTAGAATTAATGGGCTCATCTAAAAACCATGATAGTCATTCATTTGGGAGATCTTTATTATCAAATGTTGATGAAAATAGAAATTTTATTGTATCAAGCGGATGGGGTGAGAGTGCAATTATCACAGAAAAGGCAACACTTGTTTTCTCTACAGAAACTTATAATTTAAATACGTTTGAAATTCGTGATAAAAACTATGAAATCCTAAGGGGTGATAAGTATTCAAAACACTTTAATACTAAAGACGTGAATAAGGTCATTTTAAATATGGGAAAATTTCTAAAATAAAGTTATCGCTTTTGATTAGATGGTATTTTTAAAAAAGTAGATTATACTTGATTTAATTTTTCAATTTTAAGATATTCATCCCTCGCTTGATTGATATAGTTAATCAGTGTTTGTCTCTCCTCTATAATTTGATACATAATATGCCTTTTTTGATAGAAGATGGTAAAAAACCTAAGATGTTGACGGTACCTGCGAACATGAAAAAGGTAATACAGTACAAAATTACCTGAAGGCACCAATGAAAGTGCGTAGAGCAATGTATAGATACTACTTTCTATAAAAAAATTAAAAACAAATATTTCCAAACCGTAGTAGGTTAAAAACATTACAATGCCAGCCAGTAATTTGGTGGATGCTATTTCAGATTTTGCCCTTTTTAGTTTACGAGCTAACCAGCGAGGTATTGTATATGGGATGTAATTATTTATTAGTCCATAAATATATAAAGGAAAACCTAAAATCATAAATAGCAACATGTTAAATCGATCAAATAATGTAATACTTTTAGCATTTGGATTTAAAAATTCATCTTTGAGCTTAAATAAATCTAGCTTTTCCTGGTAACTTTCAAACATCCGTTTGAATTCTTCTACTTTGGCGGGTTTGTTTTTAAAATACCATTCCACGCCGCTGACTAAACCCTTGGTTGCAGAAAACTCATCCAATTTATTTTTTGTATTTAAACCAAGATCCTGCATCAGTTCTTTTTTATAGATTAACTCTAAAGCATTTACTATTTCCTCTGATTCAAGCACATTGACATAGGTGGTTAATTTTGATAAGGCGGTTTCAATTTGTCCAGTCACTTCTTGAACGGTCGCGATTTTATCCGATATATATTTTTCTTTGTATTCCTTTATTACAATAGGATTTCCATATCGGATAATCACATTGCTTTTAAATTTAATTACATTGGAATAGGATAGACCCACAGGAACAATCGTTACATCTAAATCCCAATTATTTTTCACGAGGGCCCCAAAACCAATTCTTGCTGCACCAGTTTTGATTTTATTGAGCCTACGCTCTCCATCTGATATGCCTTCTGGAAAAATTAAAAATGCTTTATTTTGCTCAAGAATTTCATATCCCTTTGAAAAAGTATCAGTATTTTTACTTGTTTGGCTAGGATCATCTTGTTTTCGGTAAACAGGAATAAGTTGAAGTTTAGGCATTATCCATGCTCTAAATCGTCCTTTAAATAAAGTCGATTTAGCAAAAAAAAATAGTTTGCGTTTGCAGCTCATGCCAACAAGCAGAGGATCAATCATCGTATTGGGATGATTGCAAACAAATATTACAGGACCTTTTTTTGGAATTCGCTGAGTATTCTGAGCTGAAATTCTTCTAAAAAAAGTACGGATGCTGGTGATAGCAATTATCTTTAATAGGCCATAAAGCATAGTAATTTCATTTATACTTAGACAAAATTAATTCAAATATCTTAACGCATGTGATTAAATTTCCTTTAATTATTGTTAATTAAGGAATAGAAATGATGCATAATGTAAGAGTTGAGCAGATCAACGAAAAAGTTCAAGAATGTAGTGAAAATTCAGATGCAGCAACAATCGAATTTAACCTTGAAGGTGAGTGGAGAGTTTCGAATCAAGAAAGACAGTTTGGCGGTTCTTTGTCATTTCCTCAAGGAGAGTTAGAATTAAATGCAGATTTTCCACCTTTTTTAGGTGGAGAAGGAAGGGCGCCATCAGCGTTAGCTTATTGTTTTTATGGAGCCATGAGCTGTTACGGTTCTACATTTGCCACACAAGCAGCGATGGCAGGAATAGCGCTTGATGAAATGAAGATAAGTTTGCGACTAAGCGTCGATTTTAGAGGTGCCCTAGGTATAGGTTCATTTCCACCATTAAGTGGATTTCAGTTTGATGTTAAAGTAAAGAGTAGCGCTTCTAACGATAAAGTGCAAATGGTTAAAAAGTTAACCGATGAGAGATGTCCAGCCATTTGGGCTATGAAGAATCCGGTTCCTTTTGCAACCAGCGTAGAAAAAATAAACTAAAGTAGATCTTATGAGGTTAATTCTTTTGATAGTATCTGCACAATTTCTTTTTGCTACATCTTTTTTATATGCTGATTCAGATACTTCAGATAGCGCTCAGGCTGTATTTAAATACCATCACCCCTCATCATTAACTGCTAACCCCATAAATTACTATAGTATTATTCATTTTATTCAATATGGGATCTTATCCTTGATTAAATTAATACGAATTCAGCATGTATTAATTATCTCTATAGCATGGGAGATTTATGAACTTTTTACACACTACGAATGGGGTCGCGAGTCTTGGTTGAATAAGTTTTGCGATATTGTATTTAATGTTTCAGGTTTCTACTTTGGTAGAATGATAATAAGGAAATATAGATGAAGTCAAGAATCACCCAACTGGCGTTAATGTGTGGGTTCGTATTTTGCCAAGTCAATACTGAAGCCATGCGTAACAATAAAGATGAGGATGGGATTATAAATAGTATTGGATTTGATTTTGGTTTTGAAAAATCAAATCAAGAGCTCGTTGAGATTACTGGGCAATATCGTTTAGATTATATTTCAGAAAATGGAATAAGCAGCTTTTTTATTATCAACTACGATAATGGTTATGAAAAAGAAAAAGATCAAAAAAATAGTATAGTTAATAAAGGATTTAGTCATTTTAGGCTTACAAAAAATCTTTCAAATACTCTTTCTTTAGAGATATTTAGCCAGTATGGATTTAATGATTTTTTATTGATGAAGGAACGAACATTATTTGGATTAGGAATGAGATATAATTTAATTGACCAGAAAAAACATAAAGGAATTCTTGGCGCGGGCCTAATGAAAGAAGATGAAAAATATCTGCTTGATTTAAATGAAGACAAGTCCCTATTACGCTCAACTAATTATTTTATCTGGCAGGTAAAATTTTCCGAGAATGCCTCTCTTCAAAATACCGCATATTTCCAATTTGATCTTTCCCGCTCATCTGATAGCAGACTTTTATATGATGGTGACCTTAATATTGCGCTTAATGATAAGTTATCCTTTACATTTGCCCTTAATTATCGTTATGATAGTGAGCCCCATGGAGACTTGGGCAAGTCGTATATCCAATTAAAAAATGGAATCGAGTTTATTTTCTAATTATATATAACGAATTGCCATTAAATTATTGGGTATTCTTTTATCCGAATTTCACCATTGAAACACTTTATTTACATATTATTCCTTTTGCCATTAATCCAAGCGCAACCTGAACTTGAGATTCAAAATAAAGAACATATGCCATTACACACCAAATTGCTATGGGGTGATAATGGTTTTTTTAGACAATTAAATTTTGGCCCAAAAACTAGAAAAGACGAGCTCAAGTTGCGGGTCAAAATGTTGCAAAATCATCAAAAATTAGCATTGGCTAGTCTGGGTTTACTTGCTTACCAGTCATCGTTGGGGTACAAAATGAAAGAAGGGGACTATTCATTAAGAAAAAATCATCGCCAATTTAGCAAAATCACATGGGGCGCCTATATGACTTCTGCTTCATTAAGTTATTTTGCGCCGCCTGCTCAAAAATACGATAATAGATTGAGCTCTATGAAAATCCATCGCTGGTTATCCTATGTCCATTTTGCCGGCATGATGGCTGTTCCTTTTTTAGGAAAAAATATTGTGACCTCAGATAATTATGATGAGGCTTTAGCTCTACACCAAAATGTTGCTACAATCACATTTGCCAGCATGAGTTTATCTGCAATACTTACGTTTTTACCTTACTGATGAAACGCGCGTTTATTATATTTTTTTTTATAGGGATCGGATGTTCCCAATCAATGCAGATCAAGGGTTCTGAGATTAGATATCATGGAATTCATCCTTTACATGAGTGGACTGGTATTTCAACAAGCATATCAGGAAGAGTAAGCTATGATCAATCTGCGAACTCAGGGTCAATTGTAGTTTCTGTACCCTTGAATTCTTTTGATAGCAAGGTTTATGCAAGGGATTCAAATATGCTAACCCATACCGAAGCGATAGATTTCCCTTTTGTGGTATTTAAATCAGATAACGCTTCTATCAAAAAGGATTCACTCTACGTGAATGGTAAGTTGACTTTCCATGGTATAACAAAAGACATTTCAGTTGTAGCATCGATTACCCAGCAAAACGGCTTCCAAGTAAATGGAGGATTTTCTATTAACCTATCCGACTACAATGTTCAACGCCCATCATTGCTATTTATCAAGATTAACGATGAGATACGTATTGATTATGAATTTACAATCACACAATAACCCTACCTTTAAATGCTTATAGCTGAATTACGTGGATCAATCGTGACGATTCGATCAGAGGTTTTATCTAATTCATATTTTGATGAGATTCAAGAAGCGAGGAGCGATCTTGATAAATCTCTTTCAGAATTATTAATTGATCAAGATATTGGTCTATGCTATACTGATTTTAATAAAAACTATCACTATAAGGGATTATTGATGGATAAAAAAGGCCAATTGATTGTTACGGGCTTTGATAAAGACAGTTATTATGAAGAGGGTTATAGTTTTTTCCGTGCAAAATTAAACCAATTAGATGTAAAGCAGCATTCCTATGTTGAGTTTGGCTGGCCAGGTGATCAATTTTTAGTTACCATTGAATATGAGATTGGTTTATTCAAACAAGTGAAGATCGATTCGGATATGAATGAATTTAAGGTTAAAAGTCTCACAGTTAATTCTTCAACTTTTTTATTTAAGCCTACAATTAAAACCATAGCCGAGCTTTCTTATCAGAATAGGAATCTGATAGAAGAAAAAGATTTTGGCTATGAAAAAAAAGGGCTGTTTGCGGCCATTGTTTCTCCGAAAAAATCTTTAGTATTCAATAAAACAATCTATCGAAATTTTATTGATTCCAGTTATTCCACAATAAAATAAAAAATATTTAAAAATATATCGCCCATAACGCTCAAATTATTTAATTTTAACTTAAGATTTTTCTATTATTTATCAAGTTTTCATAAACACACATAGAATGCATTTTAAAATTGCTTTTACGTGTGACATATTAGAAACAAAATAAGGGGGTTATTATGTTTCGATCAAAATTAAGCTTTTTATTACAACTTCTTTTAATTGTAACCACAGCTACTGCACAGACAGGCGTAATTAAGGGTTCAATTTCAAATATTTCTGGATTACCACTTCAGGGTGCAAATATCTTACTCAAAAATACCACACACGGAACCACTTCTGATGAGAATGGTGATTTTGAATTTATTGATATAGCTGAAGGTTATTATACCCTTAATGTTAACTATATAGGATATGAACCTGTAACCTACCCTGATATTTGGGTAAGACCAAATGCTTATGATGCGTTAGAGGTTTTGCTTACTCAGCTTGTAATTGAATTTGATGGTGTTATTGTAGAGGATAGTTATTTTAGAAATTCAGGACTCAATCAAGATCAATCAGTTAGATTTCGTAATGATGAAATACGTCGAGCCCCTGGCGCTGGTCAAGAATTATCCAGAATTTTAAACTCACTTCCTAGTGTAGCAAGCGTAGGGGAGAACCGTCAGGATATGATGGTCCGTGGCGGAGGCCCTACTGAAAATGGATTTATTATAGATAATATACCCCTGCCTAGTATTTCCCATTTCAGCCAAGAGGATGGTCGATCTAATGGACCAATTGGTCTAATTAATACGGAAATGGTTGATAATCTTGAATTCTATAGCAATGGTTTTTCTGCTAAGTATGGTAATCGTCTGTCTAGCTATGGAGACATAACTTACCGATCTGGAAACAGCGACGCAATGGAAGGAAATTTTAGCTTAGGTTTAGGTGGAGCCGCTACGCTTTTGGAAGGGCCTTTAAGTAGAAGCTCTTCCTATATTGTTTCATTTAGAAGGAGCTACTTAGATGTCATTGCAGGTGCCTTAAATGCAGGCGGCTTGCCTTCGTATGATGATATTCAAGGTAAGATAACATTTCAGCCAAACCATTACAATACCTTTACAATATTATCGGTTAATGGTAACAGTTTGTATGAACGGACCAAAGAAGATGCGCTGAAAGAAGAGCAGTCAAATTATGGCAGGCGTAAAAATAAGCAGCACACGATTGGAGTGAATTATCGAAAGATTTGGAACCAATCTTCTTTTTCAAACACCAGCATTTCGCAGAGCAATCAGCGCGCTGATGCACAGTTTTTAGATTATAATTCCGGTAGTATAACATCAATGGCTAATAACCAGTTGAAATCATCATCAATACGTCAAATTAATCAGACAAGTTTTTCAAATAATTTAAGCTCAGAATACGGTTTTGAATTCACTTCAAAATCTCTCCAGTACGATTTCTTGCTCAATGAGTTATCTGCATCTCAGGATGTTTCGATAACGAATTCAGCGGTATTTATAACCTTCCGTTATTTGATTGCATCAAAATTGCTTGTTTCAACTGGACTAAGAGTTGAGTCAAATGATTTTGAAGATGATTTTTTTTACGCGCCCAGAATAAACGCTAAATACAATCTAAATGATGGCGGTTCTGCGCTGATATACAACGCAGGTCAGTATTACCAAAACCCACCTGAAATCTATCTTAGCATAGAAAGCAACAAATCGCTAACAAGCGTGAGAACAATGCAACAGTCTTTAACCTATGAACGATTGATTACAACCAGCACTAAACTCACATTTGCTTATTATCAAAAAGAATATTTTAATGCACCGATTTTAACCAGCAATCTAAATAGAGTTGAGCCAGCATTTTTATTAGATCGATTAGCCATGCATTCTGGAGTTGTATCTAGCGGTCAATCGGAAGCGCAAGGTATTGAATTGTTACTTGAAAAAAAACGTGCAGAGAATTTTTATGGACTTTTTGGCGCAACCTACTTTAACACAACGTATAAAGATTATAATGGAATTAAGCGCAACAGAAACTATAATTATCAGTACATTGTTAATCTTGTTGGTGGCTATCGACCAAAGGCGCAATGGGAATTCTCTGTAAGATGGTCGCTTTTTGGTGGTAAGCCTTATACTCCAATTGATGAAGAAAGCTCCAAGTTGGCTGGCGATGAAATACTTTTTTTGGATCAATGGAATGAATCAAGAACACCTACGTATCATTCCTTGTTCTTGCGCTATGAGAATCATAAGAATTATGAGAGAGGGAATCTGATATTTTTTGTTGAATTCTGGAACGCGTATAATCGTCAAAATGTAGAAACTTATTACTGGGACGATCGGATGCGAAAAGTATCTTATTTTAATTTTATCCCAGTTGGTGGTTTTGAATTTGAATTTTAATCAATTACAATCTCATACCTAAAGCTGATACTGCAGAGCTTTTAGTCCATAGTCATCTAAAATAATTATTTATAATATTTTGTGGTCCAATATATATTGTTTCTCATGCTATCATTTGGATCTTGGGTTATTAGATTATAAATAAATCCAGTAATCCATATACTCAGAATGATCGGTAAGAAAATTTCAATAAATAACGATAGCATTGTATATATAAAGATAAATACAAATGGAAAGATCACCGCAGAGGCAACCATTGGATAATTTCTCATGAATTTACGAATCGAGTTCATAGTTCTCCTTTTTTTAATAATATTTGTACAAAAACCATGCTAAATATAATTCTTTGACAAGCTGTCATAAAGAAATAGTCTTACCTTAAATTCATGGCAGAAAAAAGCATTATTTATGACACAGTTAAATATAAAACGAATAAAATTGATAACGATATATATCATGTCAATTTTTTATATATCCGTAGGGATCAATCATTTTGTAGAAACTGAATGGTTTATTCAGATTGTTCCACCATATCTCTCAAAATATGACCTAGAACTTGTGTATATCAGTGGTGTTTTTGAAGTTATGTTTGGAACATTGATTTTATTTAAAAAAACGCGTTATTATGCAGCGTGGGGATTAATACTAACCTTAGCAGCTGTTTTTCCTGCTAATATTTATCTGGCGCAAAGTGATGGAGTAGCAATGGGAACAAGCGCTGCGGTTGCTTGGTATAGGCTACCATTTCAATCATTATTTATTGTTCTTGCTTATTGGCATAGGAATTAAATTATAATCAAACAATATGATACTTTCAGGTAAAGAGATACATCAACAAGTAGAAAATGGGACTATTTCTATAGATCCGTTTAATTCCGGTCAGCTCAATCCCAATAGTTACAACCTTAGATTGCATTCGGATCTATTGGTGTACGATAGTGATGTTCTTGATATGAAAGAAAAAAACGCAACATCGCCACTAACTATTCCCGACGAAGGTCTTTTATTAGAGCCTCAAAAACTCTATTTAGGGCGTACAATAGAACGTACAGCCACGGATAAATATGTTCCCATGTTAGAAGGAAGATCATCGGTAGGAAGGCTGGGTTTATTCATTCATATCACTGCAGGTTTTGGCGATATTGGCTTCGATGGATTTTGGACCTTAGAGATATTTTGCGTGCAGTCCATCAGGATCTATGCAGACCTAGAAATTTGTCAAATCTTCTACCATACCATTGATGGCGATTATGATCTATATCAGTCAAAAAAATACCAAAGCAATAAGGGAGTGCAACCAAGCATGCTGTATAAAGATTTTGAGGAAAAATCTTGAAATTAAATTCTCTTATTTTTTTTATTTCAATTGGCATATCTCAGGTTGACTATCAGTCTGAGATTCAGCCAATTTTTTATGATAAATGTAGCGGCTGCCATACCTCTGGAGGATCTAGCGGAGGACTTGATTTAACATCTTATTCTACATTAATGGCTGGCGGTAACAGTGGCGCCAGTATCATACCGGGAGATCATCAAAATAGTCTTCTTTGGAAGCGCATTAATGATGGTAGTATGCCTCCAAGCCCCAACGATGTAATACCATCAAAAGTGGAATTAGTCAAAAAATGGATTAATGAAGGTGCGCTTGCAAATCCGCCTAGCGCAAATAACCCTCCAGAGACCTTTAATTGGCTAAGCGCGGAGAAGGATACCATTAAAATTTCATCCTCAAATCTTTCATCAAAATATGTATTAGCTTGGACGGAGAGCAAAGATCCAGACGGCGATAAAATAAATTATATACTGTATGCTAAGATAGGTAACAACACCTACGAAGCCGTAGAGGATACTTCGGCCCAAAAGATAGAATTATTTTATCAAGATTTATTAGATAATGTATTTGAAAACAGTACCTCCGAAAAGGAAATAGTTCAATTTACTATTGATGCGACGGATAATAAAGATACGGTTCGGATAAGTGGAAACGATAGAATCGTCTATTTAGATCGCACAGACTATCTTTCTATTGATAAACAGGTTTACCCGAAGTCATATGCTTTGTATGCAAACTTTCCCAACCCATTTAATCCAATTACGCAAATTCGTTTTGATTTGCCAGTGATGACGAACGTGGATCTAGTCATCTACAATATGTTAGGGCAAAAAGTTAAAACATTTAAAATACCAAACGCTTCAGCGGGTAATCATTTGATTACTTGGAATGCGACGAACGATCTAGGCAATTCCGTTTCAGCTGGGGTTTATCTATATCAATTACAAGCCGAAGAGTTTGTAAAAACCAAGAAAATGATACTACTTAAATGACCAAATTTGACCTGCTACTGTTTGCAGCTATTTATTGGAATCTGTACCAGCTTGTTTTTAAAGGACTTAAGAAAAAACAATCGAACGTAATTCTGCTTGCTGCATTTGTTGTTCATTTGCTATTTGATAGCATTAGATGGCAAATATATATCGCTTATTTTCTTGTTTTATGCCTCTGGTTTATAAAAGAAGAGATCAGCGCTTTAATTAAATCATTTATCTTAGTTGCCGGTATTATTGCGATTGTTCCAACAATCGCCATTCCAATTATTTCCTTTCCAGATCCAGAAGGTGAATACGCTATAGGAACCTTAATTCATCATTGGGTTGATCAAGACAGGGAAGAGTGGTTCACTCCTGAAAATCCAAACGATAAGCGCCAATTTATGCTGCAGGTATGGTACCCAGGTGTTGATGATAAATCTGAAAAAATTCCCTTCTTAGATCATTTAAGCACCCGCGCAAAAACCATTGGACAAGCGGGTAGTTTCCCAGGTTTTTTAGCGATGCATTTAGATTTGATTAAAACCAATAGCGCCTTGAACCTTTCACCAGATCCTATTGCCGCACCGTTTCCTGTGGTGATTATTTCGCATGGTATTACAGGTATGCGGCAGTTACATACTTCTTTAGCTGAAAAGCTGGCCAGCAATGGGTATGCTGTTTTTGCTTTGGACCATACCTACGATGCCAATATCACCGTTTTCCCTGATGGATTTGTTGCGGACTACCGTTCAGAAATCACCGGTCATCCAGATAGCGTTAAAATTAGAAAACGACAAATCGATACGCGAGTAGCTGACCTTAGCTTCATTATTGATCAATTAGAACGCATTCAAAGCGGCGCTTTTAGGCATCCGTTGAATGGATATGTAGACTTAGAGCGAATTGGCGTAACCGGACACTCTTTTGGAGGTTCTACCGTTGCCTTGGCTTTAGAATACGACGACCGTATTAAAGCCGCATCGGGTATTGATAGCTGGATGAATCCTATTCCTAAAGAAATTATCGATCGAGGACTATCTAAACCATTCTTATATATGGGCAGACCGTCCTGGGTAGATTCCGACTACCCATCAAGCGTATCGTTTTCAGAGATAATGCATCAAAACAATAATGGCCCATCTCATCACATCACGATTAAAAACACTCGCCATCTAAATTTTTGTGATGCACCGCTTTTCTCACCGATAGGAAAATATTTGGTTGAGATTGGTGATATTAATCGCAAGCGATCGGTGTATCTTGTCAATCGATTATCGCTAGAGTTTTTTGATAAATATCTAAAAGGAATGCCCAGTCCAATATTGGATAAAGAAGAAGTTATAGCTGATTTTATATTTAACTAAGAGTTAAGAAAAAAACGTATTATACTATATCCATGATTAAACAAATATCATTACTAGCTATATTATTAATTGCTTTTATTTCAGATATCAGTGCACAATTTAAGGGGTTAGATAAGCAGCTAAAAGCAAAAGCAGCCGCTGAACTGAATAAGGCAGTAAAAAGTCAGGTTAAGCCACTTACTTTAGATTATAAGGTTACCAATTATCATTATAACCCCTTGAGGTCGCCCAACAAGCTTTCGATCGATATAGAATTTACCGGTTACAACCCAAACAAAATTGGAATCGCGTTGAATCGAATCGAATTTGACCTATCGATCAATAAAAAACATGCATCAAAATTCTACAACGATAAAAAAATTAAGATTCCCAAAGAGGCTAATTTTACGTTTAAAGAAAAAGCGGATCTAAAGCTTACCGTGATGGGTAAAGCTATCTTTGATGCTATAGTAAAAAGAAAAGCAAAATATCAAATTGATGGGACCTACTATATCGATACAAAATTTGGAACGTTCCCATTAAAGGCTAAGCTAGCCGAAAAAGAAATGTAGCGCTACTTATCTGGCATCAATACCTTCATCGTAGGATAAGGTATGGTGATGCTATTTTGATTGAATTGTTTGTAGATCTCGGTATTAACCGTATCTACAATCCTTCCGCGAGTCTCTGGTTTAAATATCCAAAATAACAATTCAAGTCTAATGCCAGAATCGGCAAACTCTCTAAATCGAACACGGGGATAGGGATTATCTAATACATCTTTGTTGTTAGTTGCAATTGATTGGAGAATCTCTTTGACCTGATCCACATCAGATCCATAGGCAACCTGCAAACTAATACGCACCCGTTCAATATCTTCCACACCTGATCCACCGCTTTCATTAATAATTTTTGCAGCAGCAATGACAGAATTAGGGATTGTGATCTCAATATCATCTCTGGTCATAAATCGAGTCGAGCGAAGCCCCATATTTTTTACATAACCTCTTTCACCGGTTTCAAGCATGATATAATCACCCTCTTTAAATGGCGAATCTGCCATTAGAAATACACCCGCAAAAAAGTTAGCAACCGTATCTTTGGCTGCTAAACCCAATACTACACCAAGTACACCTGCAGAAGCAAGAATACCATTGATATTTATATTCCAACTGAGAAAGATAAAATAAGCACCAAAAAGACCAATTGCGATTTTACCAAGATTATTAAAAAGAGGTAGTGTGCGGCTTTGAAGAAGCTTATTACCCGTTCTTCTAGTTGTCCAGTCCATTGAAAGCGTAAAAACTTTTACTAGCAAAGATAGCCAAATTAGAATTGTTGCGGTTTTAAATAACCCTAAAATAGCAAAGTTGATATACTCGGGAAGTCCAAGTAGGTTAACACCAGTTGAAAATCCAAAAAATAGAATTGAATAAAAAATAGGTTTGTGCAGAAAATTGACAATGTTATCATCGAGAGTAGTTTTAGTTTTAGATGACCAGCGCTTAAAAATTCCAACAAAGATCCAATCGGTTAATTTAGCCATAATGATTGAAGCCACAATGATCAACGCTGAACGTATGAATGGATTTTGTAAAAGCTCAGCGTAATTGTCTTTTAGCCAGTCCATATATAACCAAATTTATATAAACTTTTTAAAAGTATCTAACATTCGAGGAAAATTTTCTTAAATTGATAAAATGAAAAAAATTATATAATTATATAGAATAAGGAAAACGTCAAAATGATATATACACCATTCAGAACCTTTATACTTTTTCTAAGCGCAGGTTTGATTTCATGTACAATTAAGGATAGCTCTGCTATGCAATTAGGTAAAATTGCAAAAAAGCACCAGAAGAATAGTGATATGATTATTGATAGAGCAATGTCAGACTCTCAAGGATACAATCGATTAGGAGAGATGCTAGATACATTTGGCCCCAGGCTTTCTGGTTCTACGAATTTAGAAAAAACTTTAGATTGGATCACAGATGAAATGAATAAAGATGGATTGGATAATGTCCATGGAGAAGAAGTAATGGTGCCTAAATGGGTACGAGGAAAAGAATCGGCTACTATGACTGCACCATGGAGGAAAGATTTAGCCATACTAGGATTGGGCGGTAGCGTTGGAACGGGCCCTAAGGGAGTAAGCGGAGAGGTGCTTGTTGTAAATAGCTTTGAAGATTTAAAAGCTAAAGCAAATCAAGCTAAAGGCAAAATTATTCTATACAATGTACCCTTTACAACGTATGGCAAAACAGTTCAATATAGATATAGAGGCGCATCTGAGGCTGCTAAAGTTGGCGGTATTGCAAGCCTTGTACGTTCAGTGGGACCCTATTCAATGAATACACCTCACACCGGAACAAGCGCTTATGAGGATGGTGTAAAAAAGATTCCACATGCTGCGGTTACCTTGGAAGATGCTGCTATGATAGGTCGTATGGCAAAACGTGGCTTGAAAGTTAAAGTATCACTTTACATGGAAGCACAAACTTATGAAGATGTTTTATCGCACAATGTAATGGGTGAAATCAAAGGCTCTGAGTATCCTGATGAAGTTATTGTTTTAGGGGGACACATTGATTCTTGGGATGCTGGTCAGGGTGCGCATGATGATGGTGGTGGATGCGTTGCTGCTTGGCAAGCCGTAAAATTAATTAAAGATCTTGGCTTAAAACCAAAACGAACAATACGGGCTGTAATGTGGACCAATGAGGAGAATGGATTACGTGGTGGAGAAGCGTACCGTGATGCTCATTTTGACAACTTAGATAATCATATTCTTGCCATGGAATCTGATGCAGGTGTATTCAAACCATCCGGTTTTGGTTTTTCTGGTCCAGATGAGTCTTTAAAAATACTTCAAGACATTGGAACGTTACTTTATCGTATAGATTCAGGTAAAATAACTAAAGGTGGCGGTGGAGCTGATATAGGGCCGATTATGAGAGAAGGCGTTCCCGGGATGGGGCTTAAAGTAGATGGTTCCAGATATTTTTGGTATCATCATACTGCTGCTGATACGTTTGACAAGGTAGATCAAGATGAATTCAATCGTTGTATAGCCACGATGGCGGTGATGGCTTATGTGGTGGCTGATATGGATGAGAGACTTCCCAGATAATTTATTTATCATTTGTTAACGCTGATTTAATATTTATAAATTGACTATCCCTAGCGGAAATTTTATGAAGCAACACATCCCTATATTATTATTATGCACTTTTGTCTTTTCTCAGGATAAATATCAAAATGCCGATATGTTCTCATCGCCAAAAACCCCAATACACAATCATGATGTATGCGCTTCTCCAGTATTCACCGATGAATATATTGTTGCCATGAGAGAAAAAATGCGAACACAATACCCTGATGAATATCAGCGCATGTTAATGCCTCGAACCTTAAATAAAACCTACAGCGTTGGAATGACCGAGAAATTCTGGGTAAATGTTGATGATGGCAATGGGGGTTCCAAGCAAGAGGAAATAACAGCCCAGCTGCTTGCCAAAGGTAATAACAATGCGATCTGGGCAGATGTGAATCAGATCAGTGAAAACAATAATATTGATAATGATACAGCTATTGAATATTTAGAATTTTTAGAACAAAAAACCCCTGCAGCGTCGCGAGACTCTACCAAAGGTTCATGGGAGTTAATGACCACCTATTTTGGAAATGAGCCAAATTATGATGGGGATGGTATAACCGACTATTTATTTGCCGATCTATTTTCTGGTGCTGCTGGATATTTTTCTCCTGGCGATCAATCCAACCAATCCGGAAGCAATAAAAGGGATATCCTTTATATCGATTGTAATGTATCAAAAACTTATGCTATGAGCACTATTTCCCATGAACATCAGCATTTAATTCATTATAACTACAGAGGTAAAGGAACAACGTTCAATGAAGGCATGAGTGAGATGGCTATTGTTATTGCTGGCCTAGGAACAGTTGGTTTTAACCCCAATGCCTATTTAAGCAATGTAGGAAATATTGGTTGGGCTTGGGAAGGCACAAGCGCTAACTATGCAATGGGTGGATTGTTTGTATTGTATTTTGCAGAGCAGCTTGGCGATGCTTCTCTATTAAAATTTCAAGAAATCGATGCATCAGGTTGGACTGCATTTCAACGCCTATTGAATATCTACGAAACTGGTTTGAGTTATAAATCTTGGATTCAGAATTGGCATATTGCAAATTACTTAAATGATAAAAGTACTCATCCAGCTTATGGCTATGATTGGCCTTATGCTGGTAAAGCCAACGCTTCTAAATGGCACTCCACAGGCCAGGTTCAATCTGACCCTTTATCAGTAAGAAATTATGATACCAATTATATTTTTTATTCCAGCTCTGCGGATAGCTTACCCATAACATTTACCGCAACCGGTGTAGTCCCTAACTATATATCTCTGGAGTTTACCGATGATACAATGACAGTCAAGACACTTGAGGATAATAAAAAGCACCTGGTTAAAGATGATAAATTAAAAGTAAATAAAGCTGTATTTGTTGTCAGCAACATAAACGGGTCTGATGCAACCTATAGCTATAAATCAGAGGGCTCTAATGCTGGTGGTTGGTTTGCCTCTACAGAAATTAAGTATGACGATGGGGAGGTGGATGCCTTTACTGGATCTGGTAGTAGTTTTGGATACCTTGGCTGGGGAAGAAATCAAGCCGGTCAGGGCTGGGGGATGGACTTTGATCCGCTTGTGAAAGAAAACCAATTAGTTAGCACGAGTATTAACCTTGGATTCGCGCAAGATTTTTCTTCTGGAACTGATATCCCCGCTTCGGTTGACAAAGATTTTGACCTTCATATTTGGAGATTAATTGATGATAACGGTGGAGTAGAAAATATTTTGCCCCCCATTAAATTTGATGGTAAGGCGGCAGGTATAACCGGTACTGGATTTGTGAATATTGATTTAAGCGAATACAGGGAACAATTAACCAATCTTGGAAAAATTGTAATTGGTGTAGTCGATGATGATACTGTAGGTACTTATTTTGGTTTAAGCAGTGATGAGCCTGTTAATCACACCTATGCCTTCAACTATAACGGTAGTGGAGGCCTTGCACCCATGAGCGATTTTAATATTGGTGGCGCTGGATTAGATGGTTGGAATTTTATGTTTCGAACCACTTGGCTGGTAAAAAATACGGTTGCTCCAAATCTTCACGCTGGCTTCATGCAGCATAGCGTTTTTAATGATGTTCTAAAAGTTTATATAGTTGGAAATTCAGTTTTTGATAGCGAAACGCTTAATATTTATCTGGACAATGATGGAGAGATTCAATCCGCAAATGTTGCGCCGATGGTTTCAAGCGACTCAATTCTGGTTGCGGACTATAAATTAACAAAACCTGGCAATCTTGATATTCGTGTAACTGGCAATTATCTTTACAGTACGATTCTTTTTGATAGTACTTTTAAGTATAATATTAGTTATGCTGATCAAACCAAGCCCGTAGCGATTTCGTCACGCGATGGTGTTTACTCAATTAATTTATCTGAAAAAAGTTTTGATGAAGAGACCTATGTCATTATTGGAAAAAATGGTTATATCTCAGCATCAAGTATTGATCATGATGAAATTCTATCAGATGTTTATTCGGTTGGACCTCTTCAAAAAGAGCTAAATACACCCGCTCAGATATCCTTTGATCTAAACAATATTAATCCCGCTGATGTTTCTATTGGTTATTGGGATGGCGAATTATGGAGAGAATTATATTCATTTATATCCAGTGACCAATCTGCTCTATATGCAAACACAAAATTCTTAGGGCATTTTGCTTTAATTCCAAAAGGGTCCGGAATGCCGCTATCAACCGATGAGGAGCTTTTAATTCCAACAGAATACGCATTGGAGCAGAACTACCCGAATCCATTCAATCCAGAGACACGCATTCATTACGATATTGCTTCAGGGGGAAATGTTTCCGTAATTATTTACGATATTTTGGGGCGCAAAATTGTGGAGCTTGTCAATCAATATCAATCACCTGGGCGATATGATATTTTGTGGAATGGAAATGATGCGCTGGGTAATCCAGTTGGAAGTGGTGTATATCTCTATCAATTAAAGTCTGGTCATTTTTCTAAAACAAAGAAAATGGTAATATCAAGATAATGCGCTACTTTTTTCATCTTAGTATTGTATTTGCATTGCTATTTTCAGCATGCGAAGACAAAGCAGAGACTAAATATATAATAGAATTTATCCCTGCTTCAGAGTATGATTTTGGAAAAGTTGAAATAAACCAAAGTGTATCTAAAAAAATTCGGGTCAAAAATTCTGAGCAGTCTTCAGGATTTTTTACAGGTACGGTAGAAATTGTTGATTCTCCTGCCTTTAGAACTGATTTTCGCGGGGTACTTACATTGCAAAAAAATGAATCAGTTGAAATGTATTTAACCTTTCGCCCTACAGCTGCTGAAGATTATTCATCAAAACTCGTAATACAAAACGATCAGAGTCTTAATGAGTTTTATTTATCAGGTATTGGAGCTTCACCTGTTTCATTTTCTATTTCACCAACTTCTCTTGATTTTGGATTGGTTACCGGTGGCGAATCCAAAGAGCTTGATCTTGTATTTAATAATAATGCTTCGTCAGGGTTTGATCTAGAATTATCTTTGGACTTACCTGTAGGTGACTTTACCATTGGAGGTTTAACTAATTTTACTTTATCTCCAAATGTTAGTAAAACAATAACAGTTCTCTATACACCAACCCTTAATACTTCATCAAAAACATTACAGGTCAATCATAATAGTTCAGCTCAGCCTAGCCCTGCAAAAATACAGATTACCGGAATAAAAGATATCTCTAGCGAGCTAATTACTTCAAACTCTGAAGCGTGGGATCTGTTCAAGAATAAAAATTATGCGGAAAGTAGACAAAAATTTCAAGATGCAATCAACAAATCTGCGGTAAATGCTGTTTATGATTCAATTAGTGAAGAATCAACCCATGGTAGAGGTTGGGCGCGTTTATTTGCACAAGATGGTAATGATTATGCGCAAGCAGCCTATAATGATTTTCTCAATTGCTACACTACTGGTCTATTATCATCTAATTCTGATAATGATGCCTTAGCTGGAATATCTATAAGCGGCGTGCTAATTGTTTCGCAAGCCGCTGGTCATTACACTAATATTGTAACCGCAGCAACGACGCTCTTAGATAATGTTTCAAATTATAAATTTAGCTATAATTCTAAAGTAGATTATAAAGACGTTCGCTATGCACTTATTCAGGCCTACTTTAATCTTTCATACTTTGCAGAAGCTGCAAAAGAACTAGATATTCTAGTTCCAGTAAATGCCCCTCATTCATCTAGCCCTGAAGAGCTATTGGCTGCTATTCAAGCTTTAGCGGGTCAGCTTTAATCAAAAACTGATTTACGTTTAGCGCGTTTGCGTTCATCTTTTCTTTTATTACGATCCTGCCACCATTTCCAAACTTTAGTTTCATAAATGGGATCTATGAATGGTTGCGCTTGATTAAAAACCCATTCTCTCGCAGAAAAGACAAACATATTTTTAGGGAATGGAGAAAGCTCATCTTTTGGTGTAAAATAATTAGATCTTCGATCCATATACCAATCATATCCAACCCAGCCTAATGTAAAAAATGAAAAGGATGTTATCATTGAATAATAGCTATTTGTTTTATTTTCAGGGTTACTAAAATTTGGTAAATAAGATAGAGGCGGTTTGAATGATTTTTTTCTCAAGATTTGAAATCCCATTGTTGTTCCATGGAAAACGATACCTGTATAAAAACCTCTTTCAATAGAACGCTCAACATAAGAAGGGCCAGTATGGACTTTATATATATCATAGACTGAATGAAAACGAGGCAACCCAGTAGTATCGTCATAATGAAAAGTTGCTACATCTGGCGATTTAAAGGAAGGTTCAAAGAAAATATTGTCAAAGTTTAAAGTGTCGCCAGAGTGAAAAATAATATAACCATCTCTTTTTTGAACTTCATTGATTCGATCTCTGAAAGAGCGGCTCTGATGAATAAAATACCCATAATCGTTATATATAGCGTACGTATCATCTAAAGGTATAGAGTCTCTAATTAATTCACCAGATAGGGTATAAAAAACACTATCACGAAGCATTGAATCAATTAATACTGTGCGCGCGCTACCATCTAGTTCAATGACAATGTGACGGACGTTGATTGAATCTGGCTCAACAGGGTCTGTTATAAGACGCTCGTAATAAATACGGGTAGAGTCGGTATAGTCATCAATTTCATATTTTGGAAATTCAACTTCATTTTTAACAACACCAAGGTCGAGATTTTTATTTTTGAGATGAATACGTTTTTTAATTCCTACCTTCGTTCCAAGGTCTACCGAAATAATATATTCGCCTGGTAGAATATTTTCAAATTTGAAGCTACCTCCAAAAAATCTTCCAAATAATTTGGTGGTTGTGCGTGTGGTTTGTAATGTTTTTTCAAGTGTGTCTAATAACATTACCTCTGCGTCTGGAACCATTACGCCATTACCGTACGCAGCCTTTCCGTTAATAGTAAATCTTTCTTCAATAATATTTACCGCTGGAGGAGCTTTTATTTTTAATGAATCATTCATTACAACAGATTCCGAATCGGATCCATTTATTTGTTCTAGATTTTCTTGAGCAATTATAAATGAAAAGATCATTATTAGATATACAATAAGACTTTTCAATAGAAAAATAGAGCTATATATTTGCTTTTTTGAAATCATGGCAATCGTGAAAAAATATCGTAATTTTAAATAATAATTTTATGAATGATTTTAAATCTAAATTTATTTTATCAGCTTTTCTTTTTCTTGCAGTTGCGTTTTCGCAACCCAAGTTTAATTTTATTCTTGGTACAGGTTACTACAATCCAAAAATAGAAACAAGTGATCCTATACCAAAGATTGGATTTGTTGGTAAAAATTTACTGCTAAACTGGGGCATGCGTTATCAAATTTATCCAAATGTTAGAATCGGTTATGCCCAGTCACATTCTTTGCACTTTGGAACGATAGGAGGTTCTAGGTATCGCCGTAATATATCCTATCGCGCATTTAGCTTTGAGACCTTTTATTATCTTAAGGAAAAAATGGAGCTCAATTTTACACTTTCACCAATGCTAAATAAAGGCTCTATTACTATTACTGCGGAAGCGCCAACGGATGATTGGGATTCACTTTTATCGACTTATGGTAATTCCAGCGTTAATTTAAAAACTGGAAGCAGTATGACAAAAAGCTGGCTTGGTTTTTCAAGCCATGTTGGTTTTCGATATTATTTTTCTAGGCTTTTATCGGTTGAAGGGAAGCTGGGGTATTTTATGTCGAGCTATTCTGAAAAAAATTGGAAGCTTGAAGGTGAAAAGGTAACCGGCCCACTAATGGAAATTGGTCGATTGCCTGTTCTTCAAGTGAATTTAGTCGTTGGTATTTAAGCTAATGCAAGCCTTATTTAATATATTTAAAATTTTCATATTGATTTGTGGAAGTATTCTTTTAACAAAATTGAATGCTCAGGTTAATATCGATTCTAAAGAATACGTTGAATGGGTTGGATCCTGTGAAACCGAAGT
>CERS01062173.1_pt1 | contig 23178 bp, 22 predicted proteins | sample 356251 | NCBI WGS metagenome assembly CERS01 (sample SAMEA2621020, study PRJEB7988) | marine metagenome | isolation source: saline water (ENVO:00002010), including
GATATCTCTAAAAATTTTGATGTGAGTTTGATAAAAACTGATACTGATCTACACCTAGAAAAAATTCTATCACTGCCTAAACATGATTATGGTATGTGCTGGTTACATAGTAATTCATTAAAAAAATCACTAGATGATGCGTATCCACAATATATTAGAGAAGAATATATTAAAAAATATCTCAAATTCGAAAATAGACTTGCTAGACGCTATAAATTAAATAAACAAATTCCTCTATTGAAAAATATCCGTTTTAAATTTTGGAATTAAGATAATTTTGAATAATAAATTTGTAAACTAATTAATAATTTTTACATCATTTATTCCAATTGAATCTTTTCTGTATTAACTCAAATAGATCCTCATTATATGGCATAAAAAATTTAATTAATTCATTCCGTATTTTATTTGACATATTTTCATATTTTGCTACTTTCTTTTTTTGTGGATTTTTTAATTCATATTCAGAGATTCCTAAGAATTTGAATACTTCATTCAAAGTTTTGTACGGTTCAGTAGAAAGATCTTCTGTAGATGTCACAAAAATTTTTTCTTTAGGAAAAACATCATACCAGTTTAATAATTGAAGATGATACAGACCCTTTGCCAAGTATGATCGTGTATGATCAAAATCCTTTCTTTGTACTTGTTTTTCTATTCTAGACATTTCTTCATGTATGGATTCTTCAAAGGATAATTTTTCAGTATTGTATCTTTTACTTAGATGAAAATTAGAATATGCACGATCAATTGGATTTCGGAGAATACATAATAATTTACAATCTGGTAAATTAGATAAAATCCTATCCGGAACTTCTTTTTTCCAAATATAAAATGGTGTGTCTTCTCCAGTTATTGCATAATCTGTCTCAATTTTTTTCTTATTCATATCAGATCTTTTTGGAAACATTGAACGATACCAGTTAATACCTAAATGATAATTACTATCAAAGAAACCAATCTCATCATATGCCGCAGGAAGTACAGAAGGATGTTCACAAATATCATAATATAATGATGTTGAACCACTTCTAACCGTTCCAAAAATAATAAAATCTGGAAGAACTCTTGATGATGCTGTTATTCCTGATACGCCACGTTTAACAAATCTTTGATATTTTGAACTTAATGAATTTCGTATACTCTTTTTCATATTTTTATTTATTATTTAATATATTCAGATATACGTTTTTCATAATCTCCAAATAATACGCCAATAGTTCTTAAAAGAGTAATATTGTTATCAGTACAATAATCAGATAAAATTTTTAAATATTTTTGAAAATTCTTTGGATCGTCATTAGATTTTAATAATGATGAATAAAGATCATCATGATCAAGCATTATAATTTTATTTTTACCTAATACATCTGAAATTTTTTGAATATTTTCTACTCCTTTTGGACTTTCTATTTTTGGAACAAGAACACAATCATCTTTAATCAGTTCCAAAAAATTTTCTAAATCAGAAGGGGAATCAACATTTGAAATTGCAAGAAATTTGATATTTGAAAAAGTTTCTAGAATTGGTTTTAATTCTGAAATTGAGTATCTATTGTTAGGCGGCTTTGTTCTATTTCGCGGTAAATCTAAGAATATTTTTCGATCTTTGTATTTTTTTAAAATATTCTTAAGATTTTCAAGATTATCTACCCATGCAAGATTTACCCTAAATATTGTTTCATCAGGTAATGAAATATCAAAATTTGTTAAATTTTGGGATGCAATTATCATATTCAATCATTTTTTAGAGAATTAATAATTATTTCTAATGTATTATCAGAGATTTATATCCTCTTTATGGTATCATCAAGAAATATATGAAAATGATAATTTTTGGTTGTTCGATGAACATTATTTCTTTGAATTAGCCAAAAGTAATTTTTAAAAAATCTTTCAATTAGAAAATATACAAATTGATGAATTAACTGTACTCAAATTAAAAAATTTGTATCGTCCAAAGTGGACTCTATAACTCATTGATAAAAAGTCAGGAAATAATAGAAAAAATTCTAAGTAATTCATAAGAAAAACATAAAATTAAAGAAAATAATTTCATATATCATGGATTCAAGAAAAATTTTTTTTAATATTTACAGAAAATGTAGAGAAAAAGCTAATAGTGGAAAAGGGATAGGCTTTGGAAAGTCATCTATTGGAAAAAAATTAATTAAATCTACTGATGAAATGTTAAAACCTAATCATTGTTTTGTACAAGGTCACAAAATGTTCTTAGATAAATTTGATTCATTAGATCTTTCCATAAATCAAGAATATGGATTTTTAGAAACAAAAATAATCAAAGATGAAATTAACTCTGGTGATATTGTAATTGATCTTGGGGCTCATATTGGTTATTACACATTATTATTTGCAAGGCAATCTGGTATTGACGGCAAAGTATTTGCTTTTGAACCTGAACCTTCAAATTTCTCAATTTTAAAAAAAAATATTTCTGAAAATAATTATGAAAATATTATTGCTGTACAAAAGGCAGTCTCAGATTCTAATTCTCAAATTAACTTATGGATTGGACAAGAAAGTAGCGGTGCTAATAGAATTTATAAACCAAAGCAAACCAATACACAAAATTTCAAAATTTCAAAAGTCAATAGTATAAAATTAGATGATTATTTTATGAATTCTGAATACATTGATAAAATTAATTTTATAAAAATGGATTTGGAAGGTGCTGAGTACAAGGCAATACTGGGTATGAAATTACTATTGGAAAAAAATAAAAAAATTAGTATACTTACAGAATTTTCAAAAAAAGCAATAGAGGATTCTGGTTATACTTCATTAGAATTTGTCGATTTTTTTTATGATAATGGATTTCAAGTAAATTTATTAGATGAGAAAAATAAAAAACTTGTTCCAATAGAAAAAACAGAATTTTTAAAAATAGACTCTAGTACACAATTAATTAATCTTCTATGCAAGCGGATATGTTAAGTATTATTATTACGTTCTTTTAAGAACTATTTCTGTTACGTCTACAAATTCTCATGGTGGATCAATTTCCATTCCATACATTTTCTCAATTTTTGAATTTCTAATTTTTCTCTGAAAAAAATCTAATACATTAGCCTTTGACAAAAAAATATTTCTTTCTTTCATTTTATCTCAGTTTCATTGGTAAATTTTTGATGTTTTTATTCTCATTATGCATATACTTAACAAAACTAATAAAAAAATAATTGAAGTACCTAACACAGTCGGTTCTGATAATGACTCTCTCAAATTTATATCCCATGGTAATCTCCAAACTGTTTCAGGTTCAAAATAAATCATCTTCCAGAAAATCAAATAAGTAATTGAATGTGAAATAGTTGTTAAACAGATAAAACCTATTTTAATTAAATTTGATCTCATATTTTCACAAATTCTCCATGTTCCATATGCCATTATTAACATAATTGGAAACATTAATGGAAGAAAATATCTACTTACATTATATGAATCTGTGATTAAACTACAGAATATGAATACTGATACAAACCATGAACTCATTAAAAATTCTGTTTTTGAAAGTTTATGGTTTCTAATTTTTTGAATAATGAATATGATGCCAATAAAAAAAAGACCTGCTAAAGGAATTGTTGAAAATGTGTGACCAATTTCTGCAGAATATGGAATATTTTCTGAATCAAAAAGATAGTAGTACGTATCTATTGTTGGTAAAATTGTTGCACTAAAGGTGAATATCGCTGGCAATATGCTATTTGGACTGAATGAATTATTGATTGGACCGTGTGTTTGACTTCCTTCAAATTGTACTATCAATTGTCCTAATGGGTCTGGATAGTAAAATGGAAATGTTCCAATTGTTATTGCTATGGTAATTAAAGTAAATAGTATGGATGCAGCTAATGCTCTTTTTGTAAAAAATTTGTAAAGTTTTCTAAAAGAAAAATTTCCTGATCTACCTATGAAAATTATGAATATCAATAAAGGAAATATCTCAATTGTTAAAATTTTTGTGTTTAATCCCATTGCAAATACAATTGCACTCAAAATAAGATATTTTACACTTAATTTTTCTTTTTCACTATATGCTTTTAATAATAAATATATTGATAATAACATGAAAAAACCAACATAAATTTCAGAAGTTAAAATTCTTGCATGTAACATGAACAAACTTGATGTAATTAGAGTGGTTGAAAAAATAATTCCAACAAATCGATTGAACATTAATGAACCTATTTGAAATGCAAGAATTACAGTAATGCCTGCAAAAACTGGTGAAAAGAATCTACCTGCACCTAATTCATCTTTTGTTGGGGTATTTTCTCCACGAATGATCTGATTGTTGTGTATTGGTCTACATGGTTCTTGGCCAGCATAATACACACGTTCTGCATCTGAAAATAATTCATCTCCAACTCCAACAAAAATTCCTTTAAAAATTCCTCCTGAAGCAAGCCATTGAACTTCTCCTGCACAATCCAAATCTATCATTGTACATTCTCCTATCCCCGTGATACATGGATTTAGTATGTCCCAATTTTTTATAGAATCATAATACATAATACTAAATCCATGATGAAAAACTTCATCAATGTAAATTCCCTGTTGATCTAAATTTACTGAATATATTGAATAAGAAACAACAAATAATATTAATGGAATTAGATATTTTTTGAATTTTTCATTCATTATGATTAATCAAATCACTCAATTTTAATGATATAAAACCTACTACTATGGCAAACCACATTGTAAAGAATCTTACAATTACTGCAACAGCTAAAGTAGTTTGTAATTCTAATTCGTACAATGTTAACAAACCTGCAAAACTTCCTTCAGTTACTCCTAATCCTCCAGGAGACATTGAGATTGAACCTAGTATGACAGATGCAGAATACATGTACAATAAATCAAAAAATTCAATAAAATTTATCCCTAATGCTTGTAAAATTAAAAGAATTCCTACTGCTTCAATAATACGGAAAATTATTGTTAATCCAGAACATGAGCAAATGGTCTTAAGATCTGATGAATGTCTAATTATTTTATGTGATTCTTCAATATTACTTGAAAATTTTTGAAGTAGTTTTATCCGATTTAGAATTCTCAATGTAAAATTAAAAGTTCTTTTTGAATAAAATAAATAAAATATTACAAATATGATGATTGGCACAATAGTTAACACTAATCCTAATTCCAATCCTAGAAATGTTATTCCTATGACTGCAACTGCAGTTGTTCCAATTATATCATAAAATCGTTCAAGAAAAACTATTGGTATAGTTTTTGTTGCAGCAATTCCACACTTATTTTTTAATAATACTGATTTAATTAATTCACCAGATTTTGCAGGGCTAATTGCAAGAGTAAATCCTGCAAAAAATATTAAAAAATTCTTTTTGATAGGAATTTTAATTCGATGTTTTTTTAGTAAAACGTTCCACCTTAAAAATAAAATCAACCAACTAGAAAAAATCACTAATAGAATTAGAGGAATTGTAGTGATCTGAAATTTTACTAACCCATCATATAATACATCAAAATCTGAAAAAAATAAAAATAATGAATAAACTGCCACAGAAATAAGAATTATTATGAAATATTTTTTACCTAAAAAATCACTCAATTGCATTGATTCTATAAAAAATAATCTGCTTATTTCAAATTTGTTATATTACACTGATGACTGATTTGTATCACATTTATAGTTCAACAATTACGATTTACTGTGTCTGATGAACAACTGCTGGAATTAAAAGAAAAGGAAATACTGGTTACTGGCGGCTGTGGATTTATTGGCTCTGAAATTACAAAACAACTATCTTCCATTGGTGCTAATGTAACTATAATAGATAATCTATCATCTGGCAAAGAAGAATACATCAAAAATTTTTCCAATGTTAAACTAATCAAAACAGATCTCATGAATTCTGAATCTATGCCTGAATTAGTTAAAGAAAAAGATTATGTTATTGATCTTGCAGCATTACCTTTCATTCCTGATTCATATTATATCCCAAAAAAATTTTTTGAGATAAATGTTAATGCTACAATTGATTTAGCCTTAGCTATATCAAAAGAGAAAAAAATTAAACGATTTGTGCATATATCATCTAGTGAAATCTATGGAAGTGCACGATATGTACCAATGGATGAGAATCATCCAACAACACCTCAATCCACATATGCAGTTAGTAAATTAGCTGCAGAGCGTGTAGTCTTTACAATGCATAAAGAACACAATATACCTGCAGTAATTATTCGACCATTCAATTCATTTGGACCTAATATCACACAACCATATATCATTCCAGAGATAATTTCTCAAATTCTTTCAGGAAAAAAAGAGATAGTGTTAGGAAATTTACATAGTAAAAGAGATCTAACATTTGTATCTGATACTGCCCGAGCAATTTTACTATCGCTTACATCTGAAGGTGTAATTGGGGAAACCATTAATGTTGGAAGTCAAAGATCAATGTCAATAAAGGAATTGGTAACGACCATTGCAAATTTAATGTCTAAAGATGTAACTATTAAAACAGATCCTTCACGATTTAGACCATTTGATGTAGATAATTTAGTATGTAATTATGATCGTGCAAATAGATTATTGGGATGGAGGCCTCAAATTAGTATATCTGATGGATTAAAACAAACTATAGACTGGGTAAAGAAAAATGGAATCTCATTTAATGTACCATTCAAAGGTTGGACAAGTTCATATCGAAATAATAATAATGAAAGTTGATTTAATTTGGATCTTTCAAAGAAATCTATCTTAGTTACTGGCGGAAATGGATTTTTAGGAAGTTTTGTAGTAGATGAATTAAAGAAAAAAGGGGCAAGTGATGTTTATTGTCCTTCTTCAAAAGAATGTGATCTTAGGATTAATGAAGAATGTAAAAAAGCGATACGAGGAATTGATGTAGTTTTTCATTTAGCAGGAAAAGGTGGAGGAATACAATTCATGCGTAACAATCCTGCAGATGTCTTTTATGACAATCTACTAATGAGTACTCACTTGATCCATGAATCGAAAAATGAAGGTGTTGAAAAATTTATTGCCTTAGGCACTGTATGTAGTTATCCAAAATTTGCTAAATTACCCTTTACTGAAGATAACATTTGGGAAGGATACCCTGAAGAAACAAATGCATCCTATGGACTATCAAAAAAAATGATGTTAGTACAATCACAAGCATACAAACAACAATATGATTTTAATTCAATAGTACTATTCCCCACAAATCTTTATGGACCATTAGATAATTTTGATCTTGAGAACTCACATGTAATTCCTGGATTGATAACAAAGATCAATTTGGCAAAGATTAACAATCAAAAATCAATATCATTATGGGGTGATGGAACGCCTACCCGAGATTTTCTATACGTCGAAGATGCTGCTAGAGGTATTGTTTTGGCTGGTGAAAAATATGATGGAGTTGAACCAGTTAATCTAGGTTCTGAAGATGAGATATCTATCAAAGAATTAGCTGACTTGTTATCTGATATAATGGGTTTTAATGGAAAGATCATATGGGATAAATCTAAACCCAATGGACAACCAAGAAGATGTGTAAGTAATCAAAAGGCAAAAGAAGAATTTGGTTTTGAACCAAAAATTAAGTTAAAAGAAGGTTTAGAAAAAACTGTAAAGTGGTATATTAAAAAAATTAATTAATATACCAAGTTCAATTTTTGAACAGATATGTCAACTGCATTAATAATTCTTACATGGAATGAAATAGATGGTGTCAAAAAAATTCTGCCCAAAATTAATCGTTCTTTATTGGATGAAATTTTAGTTGTAGATGGAGGTTCAACTGATGGAACAATTGAATTTGTAAAAAATCTTGGATTTAAAGTAATCATCCAATCTGTTAAAGGTCATGGAGGAGCTATACTAACTGGAATAGAAAATACTACTGCAGAAAAAATTGTAATTTTTGGGCCAGATGGGAATCATGAAGTAGATGAAATTCCAAAATTGATTGAAAAAATTGATGAAGGATATGAACAAGTTGTTATATCAAGATTTGGAAAAGGGTCAATTAATTTGGATGCTGGAAAAATTGATGCGTTTGGAAATAAAATGTTTACATATTTAGCAAATTTGTTTTTTAAGGGAAATCTCACTGATACTCTTAATGAAAGTAGAATTATTACAAGAAATGCATTTAATCAATTAAAATTTGATGCAATGCAATTAGATTCAACATATCAAATGAGCATAAGAGGTTTGAAATTAAAGCAAAAATATTTTGAAATTATTGGAAATGAAGGTGAGAGAATTGGTGGGGAAAGAAAAATGAGACCATTTCATACAGGATGCCTACTTTTGAAACGGTTGATAAAAGAAATTTTAGAGTGTTAATTTATTTTTGATTTAATAAAATTTTTAATTATCACACTGATGAATTTCTTTCGTTTTTGATCAATACCATGATGATTACCAATTAAAAATGAGTTTTGATGTATATAGTTAGAATTTTGTAATTTTCCTGATTTTTTATAATTAAAATATTTAGAAACAGGTTGTTTTATTATATTACCCGCCATAATAGGTCTGGTTTCTATTCCATTTTTTTCTAAGTGATTTACTAGTTCAGATTTATTAAAAAATTTATTTTTCTTTACGGTGATTGGATAAAACAAATATGATTTTCTATCATTATTATTATCTTCAGGCAGTATGAGAAAATCAGAGAGAGAATTTAATTCTTTATTCCAATATTTAGCATTTTTAATTCTAATTTTAACTAATTTTTCAAGTTTGTCAATTTGATGAATACCGAACGCACCTTGAATTTCAGTAGCACGTAAATTAAATCCAGGATTAACGAATAAAAATCTAGAATCAATATTTGGATATTCATTTTCTAATTTCTTTTTAGAGTTTAATTCTCGAGACCAACCAAAAGCTCTCATGGATTTTCCTAATTCATTTAATACTTTATTATTAGTTGTAAGCATTCCACCTTCCATTGTTGTAATATGATGTGATGCAAAGAAGCTAAAAGTAGAAAGATCACCAAAAGTTCCTACATGTTGACCATTAAATTTTGCTCCATGTGCTTCACACGAGTCTTCTATAAGCCAAAGATTATGTTTTCTAGCAATTTTAGTAATTTTTTCCATATTACATGGATTCCCAAGTAGGTGAACAATGAAAATTGCTTTTGTTTTATTATTTATTGCATTTTCAATTTCATTAGGATTAATTGTATAATCGTTGAGATTAACATCTACAAATTTGGGTATTGCATTAATATTTAGAATAGGATATACAGTTGTAGCCCATGTAACTGCTGGAGTTATAATTTCATCATTAGTTTTTATCCTATTTTTTAATGAAGGATGTGAGAGAACAGATAATGCAAGCAAATTTGCAGATGAGCCAGAATTTACCATAATGCCATGTTTTATTCCAATATAATTAGCAAATTTTTTTTCAAATTTGGAAACTTTTTCACCAGAAGTAGTATTCATACTCAATAACGATTCTAGAGATTCCAAAACTTCGGATGTACCATATGGAGGAATTGCAAGTGGAATGCGAGATTTTCCAGGCATGAATTTTTCTGGTTTAAGTTTTTTTTTGAAATGTGAAGAGATTAATTTCTCATATTTTTCTAATTCATTTTTTTTCATAATTACTTCTCATATTTTTCTTGTTTTCAATATCTGATATAATATTTTAAATATTTCTAATCTAACTTATGCGTAATATCTCACTACATTCTTATCTATTCCTGTTTATTTAAATCAAAAATTTGATAATCAATTTGAAAAATCTTGAATTCGTTAGTGTATTTTAAATTTTTAGAATCAAAAACTTTTTTTAGAAATGGATATTCATCTGGATTCATACGTAAATCATGAAATAACTCATTTTGTTCATCAACTACTATGTACTCCAATTTGCTTTCTCTAGAACTTTCTATAAATTCTCCCACATTTTTATAATTTACAGTTGAAATTTTGAAAAATTGTTTATTTGTTATTTTTCCTCCTCTATCTGGTTCTGAGCTTGGTAATTCTGGCCAATCCTTGAACACAATAGCAGGTTTAATGTACCCATCGTTATTCCAGAAGTTTGTTATGTGTGTAAGCGATAGAATCTCTTGAGAAACTTTGAATGATTCAAGATCATGAATATGATCCCTTTCTTTTATCTCAATAAATCCAATTGATGTAATTACAATAAATAATATCAAAACTACAAAAATTCTTTTATCTTTACTAATCTTATCTCTAATTGATTCACTTAATGAAATTGATAGTATACAAATTAATGGTATAAACACCATTAGATATCTACTTTCATCAATATTTCTTACATATGCATATAGGGCAGGAAGTAAAAATATTCCACCTGAAAATAAAATTGTTATAAAATTAAAATTCCATTTAAGTAATTTTTTTATTTTTATTCTTGAAATTAGATTTAGTATCACAAAAAATGCAAAAAATGGAACTAAAATTAATCCCATGAATTTAAATAATCTTTCAAATGCATCTAGCACACTGTATGATGGCATCTGTAGTACTTCATCATGTGAAGTATCCATGTTCTCAATTGTTGAAGCAGTATCTCCACTAATCATAACTCTATTTAAAAATTCTAAACCATCAAAAATTCCTTCATATCCGTTTCTACCACAAGTATAATCTCCAAAAGAATTTAGATCACAAATATCCTTTGTAGCTTCTATTCGTAATTCCCCTATGGCCAAAAGAATAATCATCATTGTAAAAATCATTCCTAAAAACAAAAGAATTGATCTTTTATCTCTAAATTTATTAAGATAAATTATAGACAGTGGTATAACTAATAAAATTCCTTCATATCTTACTGCTGTTAAAAATGCGATACAAACAAAACTAAAAAATAATGAAACATTTGTTTTCTTTAAAAATAAAGCGATTGTTAAAACAAATATGAAAAAGAATAAGGTATAGTTAATCCCTTCAATTGATATTAATAATAATCTAGGTTCAACAGCAATCATTAAACTTCCAAGTAATGCAAATTTCACATTAACAAATTTCCTAAAAATAAAAAACATTGGTATGACAGTTATTGTAGACAGTACAACACTAGTAATTCTCTGAACATTCATCAAATAAAGAGGATCCATTTTGTCTACTGAAACAAAAACTAATGATAATAGATTTGACCAACCAGAATTTGTAACTGTATATCCTACTGGCAAACTAGAATCAAATACTGTTTTTACTGCGTATACAAATGATAAATATCCGTCACTAGCAATTGGTACTTCAAAAGGAACGTAGTAAATTCTAATAAATAATCCAAAGATCATTATTAAACCCAAAAAAAATGCGGTACTCTTCCAATTTGTTAATGTTGTTTTAGAAATTGTTTTCATAAAAAAATAATTCCTATCTTGTTTATGCTACTTCCATTTTTTCCAATCGTAGTCATCAAACACCACATTTTCCATCTCGTTATCATTTGGTTTCCATGCAATGTCTGCTATTGCCAAAACTCTTCCAATTTCATTTGTTGTATTGATATGTGCTGATGCAATACCGTTGGGAATCCTCAATAATATTGGCTCATCAGCATTTGTTTCAATTTCTAAATATTCTCCATCATCATTTTTTATTATAAAAGTAACCTTTCCGTGAATGCATGAAAAATAACTATTTCTTTTTTTATGAAGATGGGGGCCCTTTGTTTCTCCAGGATTAATTGTACTCACATAAACCATTTTTGGTTCTTCTAAAATTACTTTATCCCAGTCTCTCCATACTACAGTTAATGTTCCATTAGTATGCTCATCCTTAACATCTCTAGTCTCATGTTTCTCAAGATTAATTATAATATCTTCTTTATTCATAAACTCGTATCTATTATTTTGAATTAAAAGTTTGTATTAAACAATACTACAAATTGCATTGTTTAAAATCATATAATTCATTTCTCTTTTTTGTATCAATCCTACAAAAATCGTCCAAATAGTTATATTCACAAAAATAATCAAATTTTTAAATTGCAGAGATACACATTTTTAATTTTACTACTTGGATTTGGAACTATAATCCCCTACGTCTTTTTACCACAAGCACATGCGTATATTGATCCTGGAAGTGGTAGTGCACTAATCTATGTTTTAATTAGTACACTTGTAGGTATAGGAATGACTTGTAAAATTTATTGGAATAGAATAAAAGAAAAACTCACTTCTAGGTAAACGATACTGAAGAATTATAAACAATCATAATATTTTATAGATAATTAAATGAAACCTAATATTTTATTTATAACAATTGATGCACTAAGATCAGATAAGACATATGGAAAAAATAAATCGTCATTAACACCAAATCTTGATTCATTAATTAATAATGGAATATTTTTCAAACAAGCAATATCTGCTGCAGATCAAACAGGGAGTAGTTTATCTAGTATTTTTACAAGTAATTTTCCTATAACATCCGGAATAAACCAATTTAATTTTTCAGAAAAAACAGAAATTCTTCTAAATATTTTTAAAAAAACTGGTTATCACACAGATGCAGTTGTTCCTGAACATAATTTCTTTGAATCGTTAATTAAAAATTTTAATGACTCTCACATTTACTCTGCAAATAAAAAATCATCATGGAATCGACTAGATGAAGGCGTAGGTGAAAAAATAATAGGTAAACTTTCATCATTAAATAATAAACAACCATGGTTTTTCTATATCCATATTATGGATATACGCCAACCTTTTGAAGTAAGTGAGGAATTTCATGATGATAAATTTGGAAAAACTAATTATGATAAAATCGTATCATCCATAGATATTTGGTTAGGTAAAATTTTAAATCAAATTGATCTATCTAACACTTTAATAATTTTAAGCGCGGATCATGGAGAAAATATTCCTGTTACTGGTGAATATATGGGTGGAAGTTCAAAAGCACAACGTGCATTACGAAAAGGTACAAAATCAGTTCCACTACTAGAAAAATTAGGATTAAAAGCTGTTATGAATCTTAGATATGCATCTCAAACATACAAAAAAGAAATTCTAAAATACAAATTGACGCCTTTGGAAATGAGATCATTTAACACACGAGGCGCAGATACTCTCTATGATGAGGTGATTCATGTACCATTAATCTTTTCAGGTTATAATTTAACTTCTAAAAAAATAATTTTAGAACTAGTTAGACAAGTAGATATTTTTCCAACTTTACTTGAAATTAGTGAATTAAAAAATGATCTCAATACTGATGGAAGAAGCTTATTGCCATTAATTAATGAAGAGAAAATAAAAGAACTTCCTGCATACATTGAAACTGGAATTAATTTGGGCACACTTCTAGACAAAAAAACTGAAATGTCAGGAAAAATTATTGGTATAAGGACATCATCCTACAAATATTGGAGAGCAAGAAATGATCCAAAACAAAATGTGTGTTTATTTAATTTAAAAGATGATTCTAATGAAGAAAATAATATTTCTGATGATAATGAAAAGATAATCGGTGAAATGGAATCTATACTAGAAAATTTAAAAGAGAAATCATCATCTAGTACTAAAATGAGTGATGATGAAGTACAAAAAGCAAAAGACTTGCTCCTAAAATTAGGATATATCTAAAACACTATTTTTTTCATACTTATCTTTTCCAAGATCATAAAATTCCCATATTTTTGGTATCTGATTATAAAAAAATTTGGCCAAGCATTTTGATAAATTAAATTTCACCGATTAACTTTCTCGTTTTTAATTCATTAAAAAGAAAAGATGCTAAAAGCTGATTTGTTTTTTTTGTAAAATGACCTCCATATTCATTATCATCTGAATATAATTCATCCAAATTTGATTCAGAAAGTAATTTTGTTGTAAAATCAAGTACAATAATTTTATCCAAATTTTTAATATCTTTTAGGAAATTTTTATAAAAATGATAATTATTCTTAATAAAAGTAACATCATCTTTTTGAGGTAAAATTAAAAGAATAGGAATGAAGTTTTTTTCGTCAGAATATTGAATGAAGTTTTTAATAATTTCTTCTAATAGAAGAGAATTTTTAGATTTAAATAAATTAATTCGCCAATTGAGATTAGTTTTCATAATCAAATTCATTGGTTTCCATTTTTGAGTAGAAGATTTGTTGCCAATTTTAAAATAATTATTTTTTAAAACCCAAAAAATTATGTAAAAAGTTCTAGGAAAATTTTTCCAAATTGATACTATAAATGGGAATGAAATTTTTTCTTTTTTAAATTTTTTTTGATAAAAATAGTCATTTTGTCGTATATATTCTAAATATTTTTCATATTCCTGAAATTTTGATTCAGAATCAATAGGATTATTTAGTAATTCTAATTTTTTATTTTTGTAAATAAATCTTGGTTTAAATCCAAATGTATTTCCATATTCAGAGTAATGTTTCCACATAGAATGAATTCTAGAAATTGTATCAGGCACTACCCCCATGACTACTATCTTGGTCGGATGTTTGTTGTATTCTAGTTTTAATCTAAGTAATGCTTGATCTATTCCATAATTTCCTACTCCAAAATTTAATACATTAGATTTCAAATATTTTGAGAGTGAAACCTCCCATGTTTCATAATCATTAACTTGTCTACAAAATGTAAATGAATCACCATAACAAGAAATTAGAGATGAAAAATTTTCATATTCGGAATTTGTTCTTGCTCCATACTTATCTATACTCCAATATGTTTTACCATTTTTCCCATATTCAAAATTTTTTGTATTAGGTTTTCTGACCCAACCCAATATTGAATTGTAGCCAACTGGAAGAAATTTTTGTAATCCTTCTGGTGATAGTTGAGGTTTTTCATCGCTAGTTGTAATAAGCCATTGAAAATTATTTTTAGAGATTTTAATGATTACATTTAAGATTATTTCTGCAAAAATGATTATAAAAGATATAATCAATAATAATTCAGAAATTACAGTCAAATTCATATTATTACAAGAATTAGTGAAAATTTAATTTATATAAAAAAATCGTATAAATCGCAAGTCTTTAATCATTTTTCTTAAAAATTAAAAATCTTCTCTCAGGAACGTTGACAGGATATTCAGATTTAACCATTTTATCATTTACAATTTCATAGTATCTTTGTAAAATCTCAAGTTTAGGTCTAAATCTTTCTGGCTCAAATGTGTCAGGAGAAACAGTTTCCCACATCAACATTCCAGATGAACTTAGTAATGAATTAATTTTTTCAACATATTGTTCAAAAGTAAACTTAGTATTTCCATCAATTGTTTCATCATTTGCTAGTGAAAAAATTATATCAAATTTTTTATTAGTTTGAAAATCTTCAAAGCTTGAATTATGAAATTGAGTATTTTGAATTTTTAAAAAGTCTTCAGTATCTTTCGCTATTTTTATTAAAAACGGATTTAGTTCAACACCGTCAATATGTTTTAAAAAATTTGAAACATGTAAAGTGAAGAATCCACAATTACAACCAATATCTAAAGCAGTTTTAGTATTTGATAAATAATCATTTATTTGGTATCTGTCTAGACGTTTTTCTGTTGGCCGACAACCATCAATATTAATTTCATCAAATCCTTGATAGAAGCCTTTTTCTTGTGCATAGACAAAGCTTGACCAAGATTTTTTTTCATCATCTATATGTGACCATAATTTTTTATGAAGAGATTCTAATTCATTAGAGGAAGAAACCAAACAATCTAAAGAAAAAATTGTTGAAATTAAATGTATCCTAACTTAGATAAAAGATCTCCATCTTTTTTTATATCACTTTCAGAAAGATTATTCACCTTTCCAGTTTTCCTATCTATGTGTTTTTTAATACAATAAAACCAGTTATTAAAACATATTACAATACTAAAATGTCTTAGCGATTAATCCAAATTAATAATTTTTCTTTTAGTATTTTTTCTTCAGACATACCTTTTCCATACAAATTTTCTATTTCATGAGGATCATTTTTTAAATCATATAGATACCATTCATCAGCATCTTTTAAGAAAATTAATTTATGATTAGGAGATTTTATACAAAAAACATTTGATGTTTCGGGTGAAGGATAAGGACCATGTAAAGCTCCAGTTTCAGAAAAAGTAAAATCTCTATCATGAATTTCACTTTTTTCATCTTTTAAGAATTCTGCAAAACTTTTCCCAATACATTTTTCATGATATTCTATTTCACATAAATCTAGAATTGTTGGAAAAATATCAATAGTTGATAATAATGATTCTGAAGTTCTATTCTTGGTTATTCCCTTCCCAATAAAATGATAGAATGTTCTAATTGTTTCGTCATATGTGAATGAACCATAATTTCGTTCACCAAATCGTTCACCAACACCTGTTCCATGATCGGCAAAAAATACTAGAATTGTATTTTCTGATATACCTAATTCATCAATTGTATCTCTAATTTTTTTTGCATAAATTCCAGTTTCAGTAAAAACATCATCATAAATTTTCAAATTACTATCTGTGTTATCATAAAATTCATTATCATCCCATTCATATTTTTTCAAAACTTTGGTAACAGTAACAGTATGAATTCTGGTATATTGAAGAAAAATAAAGAACGGTTTATCTTCTGATGATGACACTACTTGTTTAATTAATTCTGGATGTTTGATGTTTAGATCTTCTTCATACTCGTTGAATTCTTTTCTTATATCAAATCCTCTAGGTGATAAAATCTTGTCATTGATTAATCCTCTAGCAGTTATGTATCCATTTTCTTGTAAAATTTCAGGCATAAATGATACGTCATCTTTTAATTTAGATACTTGATAGTAACCATCTACTCCGTTTTCTCTACCATATTTTCCAGTAAGGATGACATTAAGTGCACCGAATGTATATGGTATTGCAGTACTAACATTATTTAATAAAGTTCCATGACTAAGTAATTCACTAAATTCTTTGGAAATATGTATTCTATCAAATCTAGAACCATCCAATAAAATAAAAATAATATTAGGTCTTGTCATTATTCATCTAAATCTATTAGTTGTTTTAAGTTATCTTCATCAAATAATTTGTTATATAATTTGAAATCATCGATTGAATCTAATTCTATCCATCCACCTTCAACAAATACAGGTTTTAATTGAAATGATTCATTGATTAATCCTTGTAACAGATCAGTCATGTATGATTTTTTAAATGGTATCTTTTGATTAAGAGGATTTTTTTCATTTTCTGAATTATTTTTACATTTATCATAAAACTCTCTTAAAATTTTTGTTCCATTTGAACTAAATTTCATTAATCCAATATATTGACCTTCTATTTCAGAAATATTTTTTGTTTTTTGACCTATTTCGGAAATATTTCCATCTGAATTAATTTTTAGAGTTTCTGCATCATTTAATGGTTCATCAAATCTTTTTTCCCAAAATGATTTCCAATTTTTATCAATTATTATAGAAAAATCATTTTCTGTATCAATTAATTTTTTTAAAATATTTCTTTCATAAATTATGTCTGCATATGAAACAATTATTTCTCCATCCAAATGATCTTTGGCACAAAATAATGTTTCAACCATATTTGTATTTTTAAAATCAGGATTATTCTCATATGTTAAATTAGGTATGTTTATCAAATCTGATTTATAACCTGTTACTACAATTATTTCGTTAATTCCACATTTTCTCATTGTTTCAATTTGTATTTGTAAAAGTATTTTTCCAAAAATTTTAATCATACTTTTAGGTAATTTCTCTGTAAGTGGTCTCAGTCTTTTACCTTCACCAGCTGCCAAAATTATTGCTTTCAATGTCTCATCGTATTTTTTTATTTAATAGAAATCTTATTAATTTTTCTTGGTATGATATATCTAAATTCCGTTCAGGATGCCACATAACTCCCATAATTGGAAATTTTCTATGCAAATATCCTTCTACAGAATGATCATTTTCATCTAAAGCAAATATTTCCAATTCCTCACCAATATCTTCTTTCATGATTAAATTATTATGAAATGAATTGACATTAATTTTTGAATTCTCTAATACGTTGATTACATCATTATTTATGATATCTATGTTATGTGATTTCCCAACATGTTTACTAGTTGCATTTTTACGTATTTCCCCTGCAAAAAAATTATTCATAATTTGCATTCCTCTACATACTCCAAGTGTTGGAATTTTATTTTTTATGACAAATTTCAATATTTCATCTTCTGTTCTGTCTCTCTCAGGAAAATCTCCAATATTGTCACCTCCTGAAAGAATTACTCCGTCTAAATCCATATTTGTGATATAATCTTCTAAATTTTGTATGTTATTTGGAATCAATAATGGAATACAATTCATTTTTTGAAGGAAATTTATCCAATCATGACTAATTGCATCTCTTTTCTCATTATATTTTTCAATAAATTCAACTCTTAATGATATTCCAATTTTCTTCAATTTCATCTATTTTAGAAATAGTTTCTTTTTATTATCTTCTATCTTATGTAACCCAAAGATTTCATTAATTTTTTCTCTTCAGAAAAATCATCTTTTTCTTTAAATTCCAAAATCAAAATATCATTATTCTTACAATCTAATGTAATTTTTGAACTAATCTTTAATTTATTAAATAATATTTCTCCACAACCAATTGCCGCTGGTAATCCCAATTCTGCACATCTTATTGACATATGTGATGCAACTCCTCCATATTTTGTTATTAATCCTGAAGGTTTTTTTGAAAAAATCCAATCAAAACCTGGATCCGCATTTTCAATAATGATTATCTTTGATTTTATGTCTGAAACATTCTTTTTATCCAGCAACAATGTACTAGAAGTAATCTTCTTTGTTGTAATGTAGTTTGGTCTTTCTATATGATGGTTAATCAATTGAAAATCATCCTTTGAAAAAATTATTGGTGGTAACTGAACATAATTAGTTATTTCATAAATAATTTTATTCTTTTGTATTTTCTTTTTCCAAAATTCTATGAGATGTTTTCTATTCATTTTTTTAAATTTTTTAATATCACTTAATTCTAAATATGATAATTCATCTCGTGTAAATCCTAAATCTTTTCCTCCATTAGAAATTAATTCAATTGCATCACTCAAACTCTTTGTAAATTCAAATTTCATTTTCTCTCTCAGACTAATTGTATTCCTAGCAAATTCAAAAAACTCAATTTCTTTAAAATGTAATTCATGTTTTTTGATTATCTTATCAATATCTGGACTATTTAATAGATCAAACATTGGTTTTTTAATCTCCATTAACAAAAGATCTTCTATAAATTCTGGAATTTGATCATAACGTGTGGCAGTAATATCATAAGTACCAGGTCTCAAATGGCCATATTGTTCTAAAAAATCCTTTTTTGTAATTTTTTTATTTTTTAAATTGTATAAATCATTTTGAAATTCAGTAACTGGAGAAACAATTGAATTCATGAACCTATCAATCTTTTCTTTTTTAATTCCGTAAATTTCATAAAGACCTTTAAGTAAAATAGTTGAAATAAATGCCAATCTAGCAACGGTGGAAAATTGTACTGCACCATATTTCTTACAATTATATAATAATAGTTCTGCAGCTTTGAATTTACTTGTATAATTATTTTCAAATTTCATATTTTCTCTTTCATCATTTAGTTTTTTAATAGAATCTTCAACTTCTGGAATAATATGCGGAGTTTTTTTTATAATCTCATTTGTAAAATCTCTTAAAATTGTCTTTATAGATTGAATCTCAACTTTGTTAAATCCAAAATCCTTTAGTTCATTTAATCTTCTATCTAATGAGAAATCATAACAGCTGAATAAAATTTCAAACTCAACCTTATCATGTAAATATGGATTTGATTGTAATTTTTTGAGAAAATAATTCATCAATTTTTTTCTCAATTTTTTATTCATCTTCGATGGAAAAAAGGAATAGAAACTTTTTTGAATATTTACATATGGATATCCTGAAAAATTTTCCATTAGTGACAAATTTTCCATTCTGGCATAATCCAATGTATAACGTCCTTTAATCCAACTGTCATTCATTATGAGATGATTATATAATGAAAAATCAAGCATTTTTGGTTTATTTCCAATTATTTCTGCAGGGTTCCAATCTGTCATATTTGAAAAAATTATATTTTTATTAATTTTAGAGTCATGTTTAATTTTTAAAAATTTCTTTTGATTTTTAATAATTTCATTTTCTATTTTTTTCTTGATAAAATCATTAACATTATTCTTAATTGCTGTTAGTGGTCTAATTTGAAATATAACTATGTCCGATTTAGTAATTGCAAATTCAATATCTAGTTTATCATTATTTGTTAAAGATTCAATTTCTTTGACTGCAAAAATTAACTTTTTCCATTTAATTGGTAAATCATTATTTTTTAAGGTATTATGTATTTTAACTATATTTGAAACAAATCCTTTTGTTACTGAATCAGTAGAATCTCCATCCTCATAATTTATGACATAATATGGGGAACCATTTTCAAGTGTTTTTGTAAATATGACTCCACTCATAAGGACATTTTTAGTTTGAGATTGAATTAAGACTTGGTTTTTAGCATCAAGTTTTTTCCCATATGATTTTATTACATTTTCAATTGATTTTTTGATTGAATGTGTAGATTTAGAATTAACATTTTGTATTGATAAAAATTTTCCAGCTTCAGATTTTTCTAAACTATCTTCACCAAGAGCTGAACTTCGTACAATAATTTCTCCTGAAAATATATTTTTGATTTTTGATATACAGTATTCACTATCATTTTTCCAATTTCCAACTGTAAAATAATATAATTTTTCTACTCTAGATTTTGTTAGATTATTTTTGATTGAGTCTAATACTTCTGCCTTTGATGAAAAAATAAATTTTTGCATTTTTTTTTTAGAATTTAATTTCATTATGAATATGACTGATAAAAATTTCTAACTTAATAATAATACGCAGTATATGGATGAATTATTCATATGATATTTCTTATTTTATAAAACATCCATATTAGAACCAAAATTCTTCATTAAAATCTATTATTGGTTATAATTTAATCTAATATTTTATTAGTATTAAGAAATTTTCATTATTATGAAATTATTGGTTACCGGGGGATTAGGCTTCATTGGAAGCAATTTTATTTTAAAACTATTAGAGAATCCTGATATTGAGATCACTAATGTAGATGCTGAATTATATGGTTCAGATCATAGAAATCTATCTAAAATAAAAAATTCAAACAAATATAATTTTGTTAAATGTAATATTTCTAATAAAAAGTTAATGGAAGAACAAATTAGTAAATGTGATTCCGTAGTAAATTTTGCTGCAGAATCACATGTAGATAGAAGTATTAATGATGCCAATCCATTTTTGGTATCCAATATTCGTGGAACTTTTACGATTTTAGATATAATTACAAAACAAAAGAAGAGAATGGTTCACATATCTACAGATGAAGTTTTTGGAAGTTTATCTCAAGGTACTGCAGATGAACAATCCAAGTTTAATCCATCTAGTCCTTACGCAGCAACCAAAGCTGCAGCTGAACTTCTCATAAACTCATACTCTACCACATATGATTCTGATGTGATTATAACACGATGCACAAATAATTTTGGTCCAAGACAATTTGTAGAAAAATTAATTCCAAAAATTATTATCTTAGCAAATAAAAATCTTAAAATTCCAATTTATGGTGAAGGAAAAAATATTCGTGATTGGATATTTGTAGATAATCATTGTGATGCTGTTGAAATGGCACTTTTTAATGGAAAATCTGGAGAATCCTATAATATTTCTGCTGATAATGAAATAGATAATATTACAATCGTAAAAAAAATTCTTGAAATAATGGATAAGTCAGATGATTTAATTGAATTTGTCGAAGATAGACCTGGACATGATTTCAGATACAGTATGAGTTCAAAAAAAATATCTGATCAATTAAATTGGAAAATAACTACAAATTTTGATAAAGGATTAGAAAAAACTATTGAATGGTATTTAGACAATTCTGAAATTTTAAATAATATTTCTCAAACTGTTTTAAATCCAACACCATGGAAAAATAAACAATAGTGATAAATCTTGAAAGGAATTATTTTACACGGCGGTCATGGTACGAGACTTCGTCCACTAACTCACACTGGTCCAAAACAACTTCTTCCAATTGCAAATAAGGCCATGTCTGAATATTGTTTAAATGCAATTCGTGAATGTGGAATTACCGAAATTGCCATAATAATTGGAGGTACTGGACTTAACAAAGTTAAAGATTATTACGGTGATGGAACAAATTTTGGTGTAAAAATTACCTACATTGAACAAGATGCTCCTAAAGGAATTGCACATGCAATCAATCTCTGTAAAAATTTTATAGGTTCTGAAAAATTTCTTGTATTTTTAGGAGATAATATTATACAAAAACCAATCACACAAATTGTTAATAAATTTGAAAAATCTGATAGTGATGCACTAGTTTTATTATGTGAGGTTACAAATCCGGAAAGATTTGGAATTGCTGATGTCAAAGATAATAAAATAATCAAAATTATGGAAAAACCAAAAAATCCTCCCACTAATTTGGCTGTTACTGGAATATATCTACTGACACCAAAAATTTTTGATGTATTTTCTAGATTAAAACCTTCATGGAGAAACGAATTAGAAATCACTGATGCTTTACAAATGCTCTTAGACGAAAAAAATAAAATTAATTTTGAAATGATTACTGACTACTGGAAAGATACTGGTACTCCTGAAGATATAATTCACGCAAATGGTGAAGTATTAAAAAATCTTCAACCATACAATTTTGGAACTGTTGATAATAATTCTGAAATATCTAATAATGTAATGATTGGTAAAGATTCAAAGATAATAGAAAATTCAAAAATTATTGGTCCCTGTATAATTGGTCAGTCGTGTACTATAGGTCCAAATGTAGTCCTTGGTCCAAATGTGAGTATTGGTGATAATACTACACTAACAAACTGTTCAATTTCAAATTCAATTATCTTGAAAAACTGTCAAATTGATTCAGATATGAAAATTGGAAATAGTATTATTGCATCTAATTCTACAATAACATTTTCAAACCAAAATAATGAAAAAATTTTCCTTCTTGGAGAGGGAACTAATATAAAATTTTAATTATAAATATTTTTGAAATAATTACAGTGCAGAATCAACCATTAATGCAATAAATAATACTGCAAGA
>CERS01185162.1_pt1 | contig 22888 bp, 20 predicted proteins | sample 356251 | NCBI WGS metagenome assembly CERS01 (sample SAMEA2621020, study PRJEB7988) | marine metagenome | isolation source: saline water (ENVO:00002010), including
GAGTTTATAATCCAAAACGTTCCAAATAGCACTCCTTATCTTTGGGGATCATCAATAATAAAGTTTTTTACTATTATCATTCCAAGACAGCTATGGCCCAACAAACCCATATCGGTTCAAGAGTTGATCGTTGAGCATCATGATAATATCTTTGTTGGAGGTAGCAGTCAATCCATAACATTAATTGGAGAATTTTACTGGAATTTCGGAATAATAGGTGTGATTTTAGGGATGTTATTACTGGGTTTGATTTGCAAGAAAATTGATATTGGAAACCTAAGCTCTAATAGTTTTTCATTAAAATTCATGATAAGGCTGCTATTTGTTAGCTGGATTATTGAGTTTTTTAGAGGTGGAATTTCAACAGCTGCAACTATTAATACAATCCAAACAATTGCTCCAATTTGCTTAATTTTTATTTTCTATAACTTGGTTAAAAAAACAAAATTTTTTTTATAAATTATCATTTATCAAATTAATACTTTAAAACAAAACTTCTCTTTAAAATCACATCAGTTGATTTGTAATGAATAATAATAAACAAAAAAAAATAATTCTTGTCTTTGGTACCAGACCAGAAGCAATAAAAATGGCACCGCTCGTCCATGCATTGAAAATTAATGACAGTTTTAATGTAATTACGTGTGTGACGGGTCAACATAGAGAGATGCTCGATCAAGTATTAAAAATTTTCAAAATCTCACCAAATATTGATTTAAACTTAATGAAACACAAACAAGATTTGTTTGATTTGACGTCAAGTCTTTTATTAAACATGAAACAAGTCTTGAACACAACACAACCTGAATTAGTCTTAGTTCATGGTGATACAACAACCGCGCTAGCTACAGCTATGGCTAGTTTTTATTGTAGAATACCCGTTGGGCATATAGAGGCAGGTCTACGTACAAATGATATGAATGCTCCTTTTCCGGAAGAGTTTAATAGGCAAACAATTAGCAAAATAGCAAAATGGCATTTTGCCCCTACCGAATTAAGCAAGTCAAACCTTGTTAATGAAAATGTATCTCAAAAAGCAATCACTGTAAGTGGTAATACTGTTATAGATGCTTTATTTTGGGTTCTTAAGCAAATAGAAAATGATAAAAGTAAGCTTAAAAAAATTACAAACCTTATTGATGGTTTATTAAGATTTGATTGGAGAAATGAAAATTATGTTCTTATAACCGGTCACAGGCGTGAAAATTTTGGTGACGGTTTCTTAGAGATATGTGAAGGTATTCGTAAATCAGCAATAAAATATAATTATAATCATTTTGTATACCCAGTGCACTTAAATCCAAACGTTCAAGGTCCAGTTAGAAAAATGTTAGATGGTATTGATAATGTACATTTGATTCAGCCTCTAGATTACGAGCCATTTGTTTACTTGTTAAAACATTGCTATTTTGTTCTTACGGACAGTGGAGGCATCCAGGAAGAAGCGCCTAGTCTAGGTAAGCCTGTACTAGTAATGCGTAGCAAAACTGAAAGACCAGAAGCTGTAAGGGCTGGTACTGTCAAATTGGTAGGAGCAAAAAAAGATGAAATTTTTTCAAGCATATCAAAACTTTTTGACAAGGAAGAATATTATAATAAAATGTCACTAGCTCATAATCCATATGGGGATGGTAATGCGTGTTCTAGAATCATTAACAAATTAAGTATAATTTAATACATACATTTAATGAGTAATTTGAAAAATAAACAAAAGGTCTGCGTGATTGGACTTGGCTATATTGGCCTACCAACAGCAGCTTTAATTTCAAACAACGGGTATACTGTTGTTGGCTATGATAATGATTTAAGTAAAGTTGAATTAATTAATAAGGGTATTGCGCCAATCGAAGAGCCTGGATTACAATCAATGATAACTTCATCAGTGGAGCGCAATCTTCTCAAAGCTTTTAGTGAGCCAATACCGAGCGATATATATATAATTTGTGTCCCAACACCTTTTACTAAAAAAGGTAAAATTCCTCAACCTGATGTTACCTTTATCTTTTCTGCTATTGAAAAAATAGCACCTTTTCTTAAGGCCAATGACATTTTAATTCTAGAATCAACTTCACCAGTTGGAACAACTAACGAAATATATGATACACTAAAGAAATATGAGGTAGATGTAAATACTTTACATGTTGCTTACTGTCCTGAAAGAGTTCTTCCAGGAAACATAATGAAAGAAATTGTAAGCAATGATAGAATTGTTGGAGGAGTAAACAATTCAGCGACTCGTCAAGTTGCAACCTTTTACCGAAATTTTGTTAAAGGCGCTGTTCTTGAGACAGACGCAAAAACTGCAGAATTATGCAAATTAACGGAAAATAGTTTCAGAGATGTCAATATTGCTTTTGCAAATGAATTATCGTTGATTTGCGCTAATGAGGATATAGACGTTTGGAACTTGATTGATCTTGCAAATCATCATCCTCGCGTTAATATTTTAAGTCCTGGTGTAGGTGTTGGTGGACATTGTATAGCTGTTGACCCTTGGTTTATAGTAGCTCGCGATCAACATAATTCACCCTTGATTCGTACGGCACGTGAAGTTAATGATAATAAGATAAAGTGGGCTTTTGATCAAATAGTAACCGCTTCTAAAAAAATTAAATTAAATGAAAATTCAAAACTAACAGTGGGTTGTTTTGGTTTATCATTTAAGCCAAATGTTGATGACTTAAGACAGTCACCGGCCCTGGATGTAGCTAAGAAATTATTGAAAAATAATTTTAAAGTTTTAGCAGTTGAGCCTAACATTAAAGCCCATTCTTCGTTTGATCTAGTTGATGCTGATTATGCAATAAAGCATTCAGATATATTGGTACTTTTGGTTAAGCATGATCAATTTTTAGAACCTCGTTTGTTTAAAAAAATAAAAAATAATGGTGCAATTGATTTCTGTGGAATTTTGAAAAATGGTTGATAATTCTATCAGTAAAATGAAGTATAAAGTAATAGTTGTGCAGCCACTTTTACCCTACTACTCAATTTCTTTTTTCAATAAGATTGTTGAAAATAATCCTAATATTGAGCTAGTAATCCTAGCAGATATCCATACACATCAACAGCTTAATCAATACGATCAAAAAGATTGCAAGTTCAAAGTTGTAAATTTAAAAAGTAAAAATATTTACGGCTTTGTTATTAGACCAAAGTTAAAAAGATTACTGCTGAACGAAAATTCTAATACAATAATTTTCAGTGGAAACCCTCGCGACATTAGTCAATTAATTTCAATAATCTATTTTTTTCTTAGGAGAAAAAAGATTTTTGCGTGGGGAATGTTTCATCGAATTGGTCGTCAAAAAAAAATGACAACATTGTACTATAAAATAGTTAGCGCTCTAGTCAAGAAATGTTTAACCTATTCTGGTATAGGCGCAAGAAACTTAATTTCAATAGGCGTAAAAAAACAAAAAGTAAAAATTGTTGGAACAGCTATTGATGAAAAAATACCCTTTTTATTTCAAAAAAATAAAACCAAAGAAGAGCTAGATTCTTTCAAGAAAAGTGAAGAAATAGAGCAGAAAAAAATTATTCTACAGGTTGTGAGACTGTCGAAGATTAAAAAACCAGAATTATTAATACATGCAGCGGAACTTTTAGTGAAAAAACACAATGATTTAATCTTTGTTTTAATTGGTGATGGTGAACTTAAAGATCAGATAGAACTATTGATCCATCAAAAAAACCTTCAAAATAATTTTAGGTTATTGGGAGCTGTTTACGATGAAAACATACTCTCATCATGGTTTATGCTATCCAAGATTTTTGTCGTACCAACCTGCATAGGTTTGAGCTTGCATCACGCCATGAGTTATGGATTACCAGTCATAACTGATAATAGTCTTGACTGTCAAGCATCTGAGTCTGATATTATATCCGATGGATTAAATGGAATATTTTACGATGAGGGTTCTTCAGATTCACTTGCTGAAAAAATTGAAAAACTTTTGTCAGATGAAAGCCTTAGAGCTAAAATTGCTCAAAATGCAAAGTTTACTATAACAAACAAATACAATTTAAATAACAAGGCAAATAACTTTGTTAAATTTTTATCAATTAATAAATAATATCTAGGAGACCTTATTGAAATGAAAGTATTAATTTTGGCAGGTGGTTGGGGGTCAAGACTTGGTCAACACTCAGAAGTTATTCCAAAGCCAATGGTTTCTATTGGTAATAAGCCTATATTGTGGCATATTATGAAATCATACTCTTTTCATGGTTTCAATGATTTCATTATTTCCTGTGGTGTTAAAGCTCAAGTTATAAAAAATTATTTTTCAAATTTTGATTCTTACAATCATGATTTTACTATTGATTTACAAGAGAAAAAAATTCGTTATCATAATATTTTGAAAGAAGAAAACTGGAAAGTTACTGTTATCGACACAGGTATTAATACGCTTAAGGGGGCTAGGATTAAAAGAGTTGAAGACTATTTCGATTCTGATGTAAATATGCTAACCTATGGAGATGGATTATGTGATTTAAATATTGAACAGCTACTTAAGTTTCATAAATCTCATGGCAAAATTGTTACTATTACCGGTGTTCATCCTCCAGCCCGATTTGGCGAATTGATTGAAGAAAACGGTATTGTTACATCTTTCACCGAAAAACCTCAAACCTCGGTTGGCTTGATAAATGGTGGATATATGGTCTTTAATAATGAATTGTTAAATTATTTAAGCAAAGACGAAAATTGTGATTTTGAAATAGGTGCATTAGATGAATTGGTGAAGAATAAACAAGTTATGGTTTATAAGCATGGGGGCAATTGGGAATGCATGGACCATGAAAGAGATGTTGATCATCTTAATAATTTATGGAATACAAATAAGGCGTTTTGGAAAAAATGGAATTAAATAAAGAATTTTGGCATGACAAAAAAGTTTTTATTACTGGTCATACCGGCTTTAAAGGTTCTTGGCTTTCGTTATGGCTTCATCAATTAGGTGCAAAGGTATATGGATATTCACTTGAGCCTCCAGCAAGACCTAATTTGTACGAAGCATTAACTTTGGATGCAAACATAGAAGGAGTGATTGGTGATATTAGAACTTATGATTTTTTAAATCAAAGTATATCTGATGTAAACCCAGAAATCTTAATTCATATGGCTGCTCAGCCATTAGTTCGAGATTCGTATTTAGATCCTCGCTACACTTATGAGACGAATATAATGGGTACAGTAAATACTCTCGATATTGCAAAAAAAAATAAAACAATTAAGTCTGTTCTTGTTATAACCAGTGATAAATGTTACCACAATGCTGAAAAAAATTATCACTATAAGGAATCAGATTCTTTAGGTGGTCATGACCCTTATAGCAGCAGTAAGGGTTGCGCAGACATAGTTGCCTCTGCATTTTATAATTCATTTTTTTTAAAAAATAATGTTGGAGTTGCTATAGCAAGGGCAGGAAATGTCATTGGTGGTGGTGATTGGTCAAAAGATAGAATTATTCCTGACGCAATAAGATCATTTTCTAAAAACGAAAAACTTGAAATTCGAAATCCCGATTCAGTGCGACCTTGGCAGTTTGTTTTAGATCCACTCTATGGCTATTTATTGTTGATTGAAAAACTTTCAATCAACCCTAAAAGCTATTCTGGACCTTGGAATTTTGGACCTAAGGAAGAAACCGCTCAATCAGTTGAGCTCATTTGTAATAAGATTACAGCACTATGGAAAAATGGTGCAAGTTGGACCTTAAAAGGAAATAACGAATTACATGAGGCTAACTTGCTACTATTAAATAGCGATAAGGCAAATGAGCAATTAAGATGGCAATCAAAATATGATTTAAATACAACTCTAGAAAAGACTATTAAATGGTATATAAATTTTTACTCAGAAGAAAAAAATGTTAAAGATTTTACAATCAATCAAATAAATGAATATGAAAAAAATGGAAACAAAAAAAAATAAATCGCTTGATATAAGAAATAAAATTTTAGAATTAACAGAAAAGTATTTTAATACAGAACATAAAAATAGTTTATTTCAACCTGGTGAAGATTACATTAATTATTCTGGAAGAGTTTTTGATCACAATGAAGGTTTGTCCTTAATTAATGCATCATTAGATTTTTGGCTTACCAGCGGTGAGTACTCAAAATTATTTCAAAAAAAACTTAGCAATTTTCTCAACATTAGAAATTGCTTACTAACTAATTCTGGTTCCTCTGCAAATTTACTTGCATTGTCTGCATTAACTTCGGAAAGACTGGGTACGAAAAAATTGAACGAAAATGATGAAATAATTACTGTTGCAGCCGGGTTTCCCACAACTGTTAATCCAATATATCAAAACAACCTTATACCAGTCTTTTTAGATGTCGATAAAGATACTGGAAACATTGATGTAAGCTTGCTCAACGATGCTTTGTCAGATAGAACAAGAGGAATAATGATAGCCCATACACTTGGAAATCCATTTGATGTAGATACAGTATGTGAATTTGCGAAGCAAAATAACTTGTGGTTAATTGAAGACAATTGTGATGCATTGGGCTCAAAATGGAACGGAAGAAATACTGGTACTTTTGGGGATATGTCAACACAAAGCTTTTACCCACCCCATCATTTGACAATGGGAGAAGGTGGAACTGTGAATACTAATAGCCCTAAACTTAAAAAAATCATTGAATCTTTTAGAGATTGGGGAAGAGATTGTTGGTGCGAGTCAGGCGTTGATGACACTTGTGGAAAAAGATTTGACTGGCAGCTTGGGGATTTACCGAAAGGATACGATCACAAGTATATTTACTCGCATATTGGGTACAATTTAAAAGTCACAGACTTACAAGCTGCAATTGGTGTTGCTCAAATTGATAAACTAGATCATTTTGTTAAATCTAGAAAAGATAATCATTCATATTTTATGAATGAATTACAAAAGTATGAAGAGTACATAAGCCTTCCAAAAAAATACGATAAAGCCGATCCAAGTTGGTTTGGATTTATAATTATCATTAAACCTAAATCACCTTTTTCGCGAAATGATTTAGTTAGTTTTTTAGAAAAAAACAAGATAGCTACGAGGATGCTTTTTGCAGGGAATCTGATAAAACAACCTGCCTATAAAAACAGAAAACATAAAGTCATTGGTGACCTGAAAAATACTAATAATTTGATGGAGAATGCATTCTGGATTGGAGTTTATCCTGGTATAACAAGTGAAATGCGAGAGTATGTTTCAGATATATTTAATAAGTTTTTTAAAAAGTATATTTGAATAGATGAAAATTTTTATAAATGGAGGTACTGGTTTTATCGGATCTCATCTTATTAATGAAATTCAATCAAGAGGTTTTGATATAATATCAACTAAAAGATCAACTTCCCGTTCTCGGTCACCTTTAAAAAAAGAACCAGAATGGATTTCTAGCAAAGATTTAAATGGAATTACTAGTGCAATGAAAAAATGCAGCTCGTTTATTAATTGTGGTGCACTTGGAGTAAGTCCGCAAAATGCTACTTGGACAGATTTAATAGAATACAATATAAATCAAACTTTTTCTTTACTAACTATGGCAAAAAAATCAGGAATAAAAGACTATATCTTTCTCGGATCGCAAATGGAAATTTCTTTAGAAGATATATATTCATATGAAAAAAATCAAAATCTTAACCCTTATGCTATTTGTAAAACTACAGCAGCCTATTTATTCTGTAGTTATGCAAAACTAAACAATCTGAACATGAAATATATAAAAATTCCCAATGTTTATGGCGATGGTCAATTTTCTGAAAATCTGTGGCCTTCCTTACGACAAGCTGCTCTCGCAGGCGAAGATTTTAATATTAAAAATAAAGATACTAACAAAAGCTTTATATCCGTTAAAAAGGTATCACAAATCATCGCTGACAGCTTAGAACCAAATAGCAAAAAAAATAATAAATTAAACATTATTGATGTTGAGGGAAAAAATATGAATGTTTTAGAATTTGCGGAACTTCATTGGAAAAAATGGAAAGCTAGCGGAAAGTTACTATAAGGGATTATTGAATGTATACACCAGAAAAATCTGTATCAGTGATTATGAGCGTATATAATGAAGAGAATACAGTGCAAAAAGTTTTGTCAAAATTAAAAGGTTTAAATTATATAAATGAAATAATTATAGTTGACAATGGGTCAACAGACAGCAGCAGACATTTGATCAAAAATTCAATGAATGAAGATCAAAGAATAAAACTATTAATTATTGAAAAAAATAAGGGACTTGGAAAAGCTATCAGTTTGGCAATCAAGAATACTAAATGCGAAATAGTAGTTAGGCAAGACGCAGATCTTGAATACGACCCTGAAGAATTAATAAGTATGGTTGAGGTTTTAGACAAAAATCTTGCAGATGTTGTTTATGGCTCAAGAATGTTAGTAAGAAAAGCACATAAGGTCCATTATTATTACAGCTATATTGCAAATATAATTATCACAATGTTTTCTAACTTTGTCACTAATCTTTTTTTGTCAGATGTAGAAACAGCTGCAAAAGCTTTCAATGGAGAAATAATTAGAAGGGTAAATTGGAAATCTAAAGGTTTTGAAATAGAAAATGAAATGACTATCAAACTAAAAAAAATGGGATGTACTTTCTATGAAGTTCCTTACTCCTACTACGGAAGACCATTCAGTGAAGGTAAAAAAATTAGACCTTTTGATGGGGTAAAGGCTTTATACTATATAATGTTTTATTCTATAACAAAGCACTTTTTTAGATACAAAAAATGATTTTAATAACCCTGTAGCAATGTTTCAACTTTTAAAACAAAAAATCAAATCCATACTTTTTTTATTTTATAACCCCCAACTAACAGATGAAGACGCAGAAGCTTTTTCATTTTTAGTTAATCAAGGCGTTTTCAAAGAAAAAAATACTCTCCAAATTGATGTGGGTGCAAATATTGGTATATGGACCAATATGTTATTGAAAGAATTAGATGAAAGTTCTCTTTTATATGCATTCGAACCACTACCAAAGTGCAACAAGATATTAGCGAAAAAATTTAAAAAAGCGATTAAAAAGAAAAAATTAAAACTCTTTAATTGTGCTTTATCCAATGACACGGGTGAGTTTAAGTTTAAAATGTTTAACGACGACCCTATTTCTCCAGCATCTTATATTTCTTCAACCGCAAGTCACCTTAATAAACTTAAATATAAAGAAATTAACGTTTCATTGAAGATGCTAGATGATTTGCTTGAAGACAGAAAAAAAATTAATTTTATTAAAATAGATGTTGAAGGTCATGAAATGAAAGCTATTTTAGGGTCAATGAAAACAATAAAACGGCATAAACCCTTCTTGTACATTGAAATATTAAGAGAAAAATGGAATAAATCGCTCGATTCTTCAGATCTATGTGAACTTTTAAAAAATTTAAACTATGAAATTTTTCAATATGACGGTAAAAGTATGGTTAAAGTAGATAAAAAATTTAACATAAAATGTGAAAATTTTTTGTTCATACCAAACAATTGATTTTAGCAACATGCTTCCTAGGTGTTACTAAAAAATTCTTCCCAACTTTTAGTGCATTCATTTAATGTTCGAAAAAAACAGCATCACAACAATTAATAGATAATTGAAAAAAATATTACAAATTATTCCAAGCTTTAATAAATCATGGGGTGGACCCGTGAGAATGGTTGATGATCTTTCTTCCTACATAATTAAAGAACAAATTGGAAGCGTAGATATTTTATGTAGTAACGTATTTGGAGATTACTCTAAAACAGAAAATGAAAAAATTTCTGTACATCAATTTAATACATCGATTTTCAATAAAATTTGGATCGGACATTCTATAGAATTTAAAAAATTCATTGCTGACAATATATTGAACTACGATGTAATACATATTCATGAAATGTGGCACTATTTACATTTTTTTTCTATAAAGCTCGCCAGAACACATAATATACCCTACGTAATCACTCCTCATGGTGGCTTGGAAGAAAGGAGATTAAAAAATATAAAAAAGAAAATATTTTTCAATCTAATTGAAAAAAATATTTGTAATAACGCAAAATACATTCATGCCTTAACAAAGTATGAAGAGGAAGACATATTATCTTTATGCCCTGATGCTAAGACACAAGTAATTCCAAATGGAGTAGGTAAAGCTCTCAAAGCAAAAGAGGCGTTCAAAATCAAAAACGAATTAAAAATTAATAAATCCTCAAAGATTATTTTATTTCTTGGAAGATTGCATAAAGATAAAGGCTTAGACTTATTAATTAGGGCATTTAAAAAGATTGAAGACAGAGATTGGATTCTAATAATTGCTGGACCTGATGAACATGGATATAGACAAAAATATAAAAATATAAAAAATACAATTTTTACTGGACTAGTCGATGGAAATATAAAAGCATCACTTTATGAAGTGTCAGATGTGTTTATTTTGCCATCTTATGGTGAGGGTTTTAGCATGTCTCTACTTGAAGCCATGTCATATAAAAAACCATTAATAATAAGCAAATTTTGCTATTTCTCGGATATTGAAAAACATAAGGCAGGGTTAATTATAGAATTAAATGAAAATGAAATAATTAAATCCCTTTATAAAATTTTAGATGATGATAATTTAAAGAATGAAATGAGTAATAATAGTTTTCAGCTAGTAAAGAAAAAATATGATAATAAATTCATTTTTAAAAAAATAACAGAATTATACAGTAAATAAAGGATTAAGCATGGCAAAATCAAAAATAGCTTTAGTTACAGGAGTTACGGGCCAAGATGGTTCGTATTTAGCTGATTTTTTACTTAAAAAAAATTACGTTGTTCACGGGTTAATTAGGAGAAGCAGCTCCTTCAATACACAAAGAATCGATCATTTGATTTCATCTAAAGAATTAGAGAACAAATTCTTTTTTCATCATGGAGATTTGACTGATGCCGGTAATATAACACGTCTCTTAACAAATATAAATCCAGATGAAATTTATAATTTAGGTGCGCAAAGCCATGTTAAAGTTTCATTTGAAATTCCCTATTATACGGCTCAGGTAGATGCTCTTGGCACTTTAAGTATATTAGATACTATTAAGGAAAAAGGAATGAGTTCTAAATTTTACCAAGCTTCAACAAGCGAATTATTTGGCAAAGTACAAGAAATACCTCAATCGGAAAAAACACCATTTTATCCGCGATCACCATATGCAATAGCTAAACTTTATGCTTATTGGGCTATAGTTAATTATCGAGAGGCTTATAATATTTTCGCAACTAATGGAATTCTGTTTAACCATGAGTCCCCAAGAAGAGGTGAAACTTTTGTTACCAGAAAAATTTCATTAGCAGTTGCTAGAATAAGTAAAGGCTTGCAAGATTCGTTAATGCTTGGAAATTTAGATTCTAAAAGAGATTGGGGATATGCACCTGAATTTGTAGAAGGTATGTGGTTGATGTTGCAAGAAGAAAATCCAAACGATTACGTATTGGCAACTGGAAAAAGCAATTCAATTAGAAAGTTTGTAGAGTTAGCTTTTGAACAAATAGGTATTGAAATTGGATGGTCTGGTTCCGGATTAGATGAAATCGGTTATGATAAATCAACAGGAAAAGAAATAGTGATGATTGATAAAAAGTATTTTAGACCAACTGAAGTTGATGAGCTTTTGGGTGATCCCTCCAAAGCAAAAAAGAATTTAAATTGGGAACCAAAAACCGACTTAAAGTCATTGGTTAAAATTATGGTGGAATCAGATCTTAAGCTTTTTAATTAAAATTAAATGAATAAAAATTCAAAAATATTTCTTTCTGGTCACAGAGGAATGGTGGGTTCATCAATTTATACCCTTTTGAAAGATCAAGGTTTTCAAAATATCTTAACAAGTACTAGTAATGAGTTAGATCTCAGAAATCAAGCTGAAGTTGAGAAATTTTTCAGAGATGAAAAGCCTGATATTGTTTTCTTGCTTGCAGCAAAAGTGGGAGGAATCCTTGCAAACAGCACCTTAAAAGCTAGCTTCATTTATGATAATCTAATGATTCAATCAAACGTAATTCATTCTTCTTACAAGAGTAATGTAAAAAAATTACTATTTATGGGTTCAGCATGTATCTACCCAAAATTAGCAACTCAACCAATAAAAGAAGAAGAGCTTTTAAGCGGTAAATTAGAAGAATCAAATGAACCGTATGCTGTAGCAAAAATTGCAGGCATTAAACTTTGTGAAAGTTATTTTAATCAATACGGATCCAATTTCATTTCATTAATGCCAAATAACCTTTATGGACCTAATGACAATTTTGACTTGAAGGAATCTCATGTTTTACCAGCTTTGATAAGAAAAATGCATGAAGCAAAAATCAATAATAAACCTAAGGTGGAGATATGGGGTACGGGAAGTCCAATTAGAGAGTTTTTATATGTTGACGATCTTGCTAAAGCATCTCTTTATATGATTAAAAATCTTGACGCAAATAAGATCTATAATGAAATGAATATTTCTCATATTAATGTTGGTTCTGGAGAAGAGATATCTATACGCGACCTGGCTTTTCTTATTAAAGAAATTATATGTTACGATGGCGATTTATATTTTAATGGTAAACTAGATGGAACGCCAAGAAAATACCTGGACATTCAAAGAATAACCGATCTTGGATGGAAAAGTAAAATGACACTCAAAGAAGGAATTGTTAAGACCTATGATTGGTTTAGAAATAACAAATGAAAAATATAAAAGTATCAATAATCACTGTTTGTTATCAGTCAGCCCAAACACTCGAACATTGCATAAAATCTGTTTTATCTCAAAAATATAAAAATATTCAATATATAATCATTGATGGAGATTCTAACGATGATTCTAAAAAAATATTAGATAAATACAGAAAACTTGTATCCCGAATTATCATTGAAAGAGATGATGGTATTTATGATGCGATGAATAAGGGTATTTCAATGTCCTCTGGTGAAATTATAGGTTTTTTAAATTCCGATGATTTTTTTTCAAGCAACAATGTCATTTCATCAATTGTAGATTATATATGTGATAACAATTTAGATGGGTGCTATGGAGATGTTTGTTATGTAGATAGAATAAAGCCCGATTTGATTAGGAGGCGATGGAAAAGTTCAAATTATGTTGAAGGTTCTTTTTCTGTAGGATGGGCTCCTCCACATCCCACTTTTTATGTTAAAAAATATTTTTATGACAAATATGGAGCTTTTAATCTTAGCTATAGCATTGCAGCAGACTTTGAACTTATGTTAAGATTTATAGAGATAAATAAAATAAATGTAAAGCATTTAAGTAAGAATCTTGTAAACATGAGACTTGGCGGAATTTCAAATAGGAGTTTAGTAAATATTTTGAAACAGAATTTAGAAATCATAAAGTCAATCAAAAGTTTTCATCTTCCTCTAAATCCTCTAAAATTTATGTTTAATAAAATTGTAAATAAATTAAAACAGTATAAATGAAAATATTTTACTTATGAAATCAATTTTAATTACTGGTGCATCGGGATTTGTTGGAAGAAACTTATTAAAAGAGTTGGTAAAATTAAATAAATACAACATTACTGCAATATTTAGAAAGAAAGAAAAAGATTTATCTGAAGTTGTAAATCAGCTTATTGTTGAAGATCTAGTTAATTTTCAAGATTACTGCCAAAGTCTAAAATCACCAAATTATATGATTCATCTTGCAGGAATAGCGCACAAAAAAAAAGTTAACAAAGCAGATTTTGATTTAATTAATGTTGATATAACTGCAAAACTTTTAAAGTGGAGCAAAGAAAAACAAGTTGAAAGATTCATTTATTTAAGTTCTGTTGGAGTAAATGGTCAATTAAGTAAAGAGCCATTTAATGAAAATGATAAGCCCAACCCAAAAGAATACTATGCGATCAGCAAGCTTTTAGCTGAGAATAAAATTATTAAAAATATTAATCAAAATGAAATAACTAAATATGTTATAATAAGAAGTCCTTTAATTTATGGTCGTAATGCTCCAGGAAATTTCAGGTTATTACAAAAATGGATTAATTCACCTTTCCCACTCCCATTCGGTATGGTGAACAATAAAAGGAGCATAATAAGTATTAATAATTTGATAGATTTTATTAAGTTGACACTAAATCATAAAAATGCATCAAATCAAATCTTTCTTGTAAGTGACCCAGTTCCTATATCAACAAGAGATTTAGTCAATAAATTGATTCAGTCCCAAAATTCACTGTTTAAAAATCTAAAAATTCCTAAGTCAATTTTATTGTTTATTTTAACAATATTAAACAAGAAAAATCTTGCCAATAAGGTCCTTGGTTCTCTTGAAATTGACTGGAGAAAGTCCTCTGCTCTATTAGGTTGGAAGCCACCTTTCAATACATCTGATGAATTAGAAAAAACTATAACCGGACAATATGATTAATAGAACTATATCATTATTCTTAATTATATTTTTGTCACCAGTATTTTTATTTATTTCTATTTTAATTCTTTGTTTTGATGGCAGACCAATTTTTTTCTGGTCAAAGAGGGTTGGTATAAATAATACTTTTTTCTATATGCCAAAGTTTCGTACAATGAAAAAAAACTCTCCAGATTTACCAACTCATAAGCTTAAAAACCCTCAAGATTATATAATTCGATTTGGTTCAATATTAAGAAAAATGAGTCTTGACGAACTGCCTCAATTATATAGTGTTTACAAAGGTGACATAAATTTTATTGGACCTAGACCTGCTTTACACAACCAGACGGATTTAATTACTAAGCGTACTGCTAATAAAATTCATAAAATCCCTCCAGGTATAACAGGGTGGGCTCAAGTAAATGGTAGAGATGAAATTAGTATTGAGAAAAAGGTTATTTTAGATACTTACTATTTAAACAACAAATCATTAACCTTGAAAACTAAAATTCTTCTACTAACAGTAATTCAATTAATTACACCTAAAGGAGTAAGGCATTAGGTCAATAAGTTTAGTCATATTATTTGTTTTTTTTTCTGAAGCATTATCACAAAATTATTTTATAAATAATCCTGAAAAGATATCTTTAGACAAAAATTTTAGCACAATGTCGTATTCTTTTCATAAAATATTCAATTCAGGACATCCAAATATTGACAATCAAAATGTAATATTCTCGAGCGGAAAAGAATTTCAGCATATTAGCTCAAAATTTATTTTAAGCTATAAATGGATATATTTACAAATTGAACCATACCAAAATAAAACCAATAATATTTACTTTATAAACTATGACAGTTTAAATAGAAACTTAGACGATCCCTATTTCGCCACTTTTAAAAATAATAACAATTTTTCTTATCAATCAAAATCATCATCTGGTTTGAAAAACTCATTTATTTTATTGCACTATAAAGGCTTGGGATTAGCTTATGGAAAAATGAATCATTGGTGGGGGCCCGGATTTCATTCCGCTATTTCTCTTTCTTCAAATTCTCCAAGCCAAAAAACTATTGCATTCGGAACATTTAAAGACTTGTCATTTAACAAAATTTCTTTCGGAACAAAAATCCTTGCAATGCCTTATTCTAACTCTAAAAACAAAAATATATATTTGACTGGTCTTAGAAGTTATTTGAGTTTTAATTATGATCCAAATATAACACTTGGATTCAACCGTACATTTTTATCTGGTGAATTTAATTCCGCTGTAAGCAGTTGGGATTTATATGATGCAACTTCATTAGTTGTGGAATCACTATTTTCTCAAAATAAAAGAAATTTATCGTATACTGAACCAAACACATTTGGGGTTGACTCTTGGGATCAGGTGTTAACGGGTTTTATTGAGATTGAATTTCCCAAAGATCGTTTAAGATTCTATGCAGATATTGCTAGCGATGATAATAGAGCTAATTTAACTGATTTTAAGGCACATTGGGATCATACATTGGGTTATCAAATCGGCCTAACAAAATATAATCAATACAAAAAAAATGATTTCTTTTTTGGCATTGAGCACCTATCTCTCCGTACATCAAATACATTTAATCCTAGGTTTTACCGTGGTAATCCAAATGCAGTAAGTTTTTACACTAAGACAAATTATGATTATTTTACATTTGGCGGTAGAAGGATGGGCGCACATTCAGGATCTTCATCAGATGATATAATTTTTTTGGCTGGATTTAAAAACATAAAACAAATGCTTTATGTTTCTTTAAATTCTGAGAGAAATGGTATTAAAACTATGGATTATCCTCAATTAAAATCTGAAGTTATTGTATCATATCACCATCAATTTTACCCAGAACACAAGCTATCCTTTACGTTTGAATATGAAAGAATTGATAATTTTGGATATATTTTAAATAGTCAATCCAAAAGTATACTATTTTGGTTATCTTATGAATATCTATTTAAAATTAAATAATTAATTTAGAATTATTGAAATTTACATTAGCTATATGAACAGAAAATTAAAATACGTAACAACATTAATATTCATTTCATGTGTATCTTTAAGTCAATCTAATTTTAATTTAAATAAAACAAAAAAAATATTATTCGAAAAGAGTTCCTTTTATAATGGTCTCTCAAATTCTAAAAGTATTTCAAAATACAATGTTATTTTTAGTAATTACATATACATAAATACAAATTTACCAAATCTTGAAAATTATAATGGATTGTATGTCCCAAAAGGCATTGGAAGAACAACAAGTCTACTTTTTTATTATAAATCAAACAATTTTGAATTTAGCGCTGAGCCAAAAACCATCGCGATAGATAATTATGATTTAGATTTAATTAAAAAAGAAAGAGAATTTAGCGTTTTAAATGATGTTCCAATATCAAATGCTCGATTAATTAATAATACTATAGAAAATTTTGGTTTTCGTTTAAAATATTTTGGAATGCATTTAAGTTATGGAAATTGGAATTACTGGTTAGGGCCTGGTATTCATAATAGCATATTAATGTCAAATAATTCAAAAGGGATTACTAACCTTTCGCTTGGAACCAATTCATTTATCAGTTTAAATGATAAAATTAAATATAATTTTAACTTTATTCAATCAAACCCAATATCCAATAGTGACAATATTAATTTTTACATTAGCTCCTGGCATTTAAGAATTCAAGTTTTAAATTTAGAAATTGCTGCATCTGAGCAGAAAATAACTGGAGGATATTCAGATATCTCATGGGGTTATAAGGACGCGCTTACAGTTTTTTTACATAAAAGGAATAATCCTCTATGGGATTCTATAAGACACTACCATCTTATCTTTAAAATACCAACATCAGGAATTAAAGCTTTTGTTGAAATTGGATATCCAAATCGGTCATTCGGAGACAAATATCCACACATATACAAAGACCATTCAAGAGGAACTAGCTTTGGATTAAGGAAGTACGGTCTTTTTGGTAGCAATAGTTTGTTAGCTGGAGTAGAGATTACAAGGTTATTGCAAAGTCCGTATTATAATATTCTTCCAAGTCAGAATTGGTATGATAATGTAAAGTATGATTATTCATCATTTAAAGGAAGGCGGTGGGGAGCACACAGTGGATCTGATTCTGATGATTTTATTTTCTTTACAGGATACGCAAATGAAAAAATAAGCGCGATCATTGCTTGGAATTATGAGAGACATGGGGTGGGTAAACATTTCCCACCTGAAGTAAAATTTGAATCTCGTATAGATTTTAGCGTAAAATTTAAAAATATATGGTTAAATATTAATTATGAAAATGAGTATTTTGAGCATTATGGCTTTATTGACAATAACTATAATGTCTGGACTGAAACTTTCAGCGATGGCTCAATTCAAAGAACTAATACATTGTTGTTTGTTTTTGAGTTCAAAATAAACTAGTTTACATTTTGTAAAAAATATATTACACGTCTTCATAATTATATATTACAAATTGTAAATTATATTTGACATTAAGTCAAAAACTATTTATTATCCTCTATGAAATTAAGATTATTAAAAAAATTTATAATTGTATTCCTTTGTAGTTTTGCTTTCAGTCAAAACTATCAAGAATTACAAAAAATACAAGATGAGTACAAAAAGGCATTAGAACGTCAGTCTCTTCAAAAGCCTAAAGAAATATCGGATGCTGAAAGAACTGCAAAAAGCACTGCCTTGCCCGATAAGCTGATTTATACAAGAAAAGATATTGAATCGCTTTTAATCAACACTGAAAAGTTGCTATTAAAAATGAAAGCTATAGATGATTCTGTTGAAAATATGCCATACATAGGGTACGATTTTTTTACTAAAAGAGACACTATTCCCTTTTGGCAAAACATTCCTCTTGAAAAAAACTATGTACTTGGACCAGGTGATGAGGTTATAATATCACTTTGGGGAGAATCAAGTTCTTACAATATTGAAACTATTAATAGAGACGGTCAGATTTATATTGACAAAATTGGAATACTAAACCTTGGCGGGAAATCTCTTGGTGATGCTAAAAGTTATATTCTTTCTAAATTTTCTAAGGTTTATTCAACTTTGTCTGGAACAAATCCTAATTCATTCATTGATATAACACTTGGAGATTTAAAATTTGTCAATGTTCACTTTATAGGCTTTGTAAATTTACCAGGTGTGCATATTGTCAATCCATTTTCAAATATAATTAATGGCTTAGTTCAAGCTGGAGGTGTCGATAATAAAGGTTCTTTGAGAGATATCCAGTTAATCCGAGATGGGAATGTGATATCAAGTACTGATTTGTACTCGTATTTAATCAAAGGTAAGCCATTATCTAATATTAGATTAATGGATCAAGATATTGTATATGTCCCTCCACGAAAGTCAACAATACCTTTAGTTGGTAGAGTTCTAAAGCCAGGTTACTATGAAATGCTTCAAAATGAAACTATTAAATCGTTAATTGATTTCTCGGGGGGCTTGGATAGATTTTCAAACAAAACAATCTTCATCTTTAGTGCTAATGAAAATAGTTATATTTTAAATATTGATGAAATTGAGAAACATTATGCTAATGACGGTGATAGCGTATTTGTTCCTCTAAAACCAGAATCCAATAATTTCATTAGATTAGCTGGTCGCGTTAAAAATCCAGGCAAATACCCTTTCAATGAAAAAATTCGTTTAAAAGAGTTTCTGCAGTCTACATCCTCACTTGATGATAAAGAATATGTAAAAACCATGGACCTTTCGAAAATAATAATTTTTAGAAGAAACCCGGGAGGTGAAGCCCCCTTGAAGATTATAGCTGATTTTAATGAAAGTATTTTTTTAAAAAAGGGTGATAAAATAACCGTACCCCCGACAAAAGTAAATCAATCTCTGCAGTCAATTAAAATAAATGGCGAAGTCAAAATACCAGGTATTTACCCTGTTAATAATTTAACAACACTTTCGGATATTTTATCATTTTCAGGGGGTTATACAGATTTTGCTATTAAAGGAGGTATAGAGATATTTAGAGATTCTCTAAAAATAGCATGGAGCGACCCAAATTTCATTTTAAAAGATGGTGACAGTTTAAACGTTATTAAGAAAACTGGATTAGTTTTAGTTAATGGAGAAGTTAATATACCGGGTTATCTAACATTTAAAAAAAATGATTCTGTAAAAAAATATATTAGAAGAGCGGGAGGGTTTACTTCTTATGCTGATAAAAAGAATGTATATGTTGTATATCCGAATGGTAATTCTGAAAATTTATCAGCTTTTACAAAACCAAAAATTACAGAAGGATCGACACTGGTTATCAGTCAAAGAATGATTGGTGGCGAACAAGGTGCTAGTGGTTGGCAAATTTTTTCAATGGTCTCTAATCAAGCAAGCAGCATTGCTACTACACTAATATCTCTTTACCTCTTAACCAGCAGAAATTAACTGTGGAAAAAAATAATTTAGAGCTAGGTAAAAAGATTAAAAGATTTCGCTTAATTAACGATATTAGGCAGGAGGATATGGCTGAAACATTACAAGTTTCAAGGGCAACGCTAATAAACTATGAAAAAGGACATACAGCCATTAACTTAGAACTCCTTAACCGTCTTGAATCAAATTACCCAGATTTTAAACTTAATGACAATGAAGACAATAGGCCTAAAATTATTTCCGACGGTATTATTGATTTTAGAGTTGTTTTCAATGTCTTGTTTAAAAAGAAAAACTATTTAATTCTCACAACTTTATTATTTGCAGTTTTTGGTGGAAGCTCTTCATTTTTATTTAAAAAATATTATAAAGCTGAAATTTCGCTTTATCCAGCTAAAAATGAACTAAATCAAGGTTTAGGTCAATTTCAATCTTTAGTCGCTAATTTTGGTATGAATTCAGGCTCAAATGATCAAAATTTTAATATAACTGATGTTGTTAAGTCCCGCTTGATTGCTGAAAAAGCAATTAAACAAGAATGGGGTATGATTGATGGAAAAAATATTACCTTAGTAGAACTCTGGAAAATGAAAGATAAATCTGGCTTAAGTTTGATAAACAAAGAAGATATAAACCCTCTTATTGTTCAAGAGAAAGCAATTAGAAAATTCCATGATCATATCGATGTAAATGAAAATAACATTTCCGGATTAATTAAAATTTCTTCAACTTTTCAAGACCCATACATTTCCGCTGGTATCGCTAATTTTATTGGCGAGCAAGTTGAAAAGTATATTCAAAAGGAAAACTCTGCTCAATCAAAGAAAGAAAAAATATTCATTTCTGGGCGTCTTTCAATAGTTAAAAGCGAATTAGATTCTGCTGAAATGAAATTAAAAGATTTTAAAAAAAGAAATAGGGGTTACGAAGACTCTCCTGAATTAAATATGATTTCCTCAAGATTTGAGAGAGAGGTTGAGGCAAAAAAAGGTGTATACTTAACTTTACAACAACAGCTTGAGCTGGCAAGAATAGAGGAGGTAAAAAAATCACCAATCTTGCATGTACTTGATTATGCTTCTGTACCAATCAGCAATAGCTCGCCAAATAGAGTTATTTTTGTTATTATTTCAGCCTTTGTTGGATTCATTTTTTCCTGCTCGAGAGCAATATTTACTAATGATCGTTAAACTTTAAATTTGACAAAAAAATCACCTAAAATCGCAACAATTATTGGAGCAAGGCCGCAATTTATAAAGGCGTCTCCAGTAACCTCATCAATTAAAGAATTTGGGCTTTTTAACGAAATCATAATTCATACTGGCCAACACTTTGACAAAAATATGTCCAAAGTTTTTTTTGACGAGATGAATATTCCTAAACCTAAATATAACTTGGGAGTTAATCAGTTGAGCGATTCTAAAATGATCGATAAAATGATCGATAAAATTAAAAGGGTACTGATTAATGATCAAATAAATGCAGTTCTAGTTTATGGTGACACTAACTCAACGCTGGCTGGGAGCATATCTGCATCAATATGTGACTTACCATTATTTCATATTGAAGCTGGACTGAGAAGTTTTAATAGAGTAATGCCTGAAGAAAATAATAGAATAATTTCAGATCATTTGTCTACACTACTTTTTTGCCCAACAAATGTTGCAATGAAAAATTTACGTAATGAAGGAATCAATGATGGTTTACACCAAGCAGGAGATGTAATGTTTGATGCTTACAAAAAATTCAGTTTAATGAGATATCGAGGACAATCAAAAATCAAAATGAACTCAAAGTATATTCTTTCTACTATTCATCGAAGGGAGAATATTAACTCCAAAGAAAAACTCTCAGAAATTTTTTCAAATCTTGATTCGATTTGTAACCAAGTAGATATTATTATGCCACTGCATCCTCACACTAAAAAAATAATAAATAATTATCAAATTAAATCTAAAGTAAGGTTTGTTGAACCTGCAGGTTATGTTAAAATGCTCTCCCTTTTAAACAATTGTGAAATGATAATTACTGATAGTGGCGGACTTCAGAAAGAATCGTATTTTGCTAGAAAAAAATGTATTATTATAAGGCCACAAACAGAGTGGACAGAGCTTGTTGAAAGCGGAGCAAGCATCTTGTGTAATCCTGAATCTATTTTTGAAAAATATCAAAATTTTTCAAAAGACAAATGTAGCTTTTCAGAAAATTTATACGGAAATGGTAATTCAAGTTTTACTGTAGTTAATTCAATAAATAGCTTTTTCAGCTGATTTAGCTATAAATGATATTTAAACCAAAAAATAGTCTACAAAAATCTTTTACTTCAAATTCATTATACCTTTATTTATCTTATTTCGCTGATTATTTTTTAGCTATAATATTCCTTCCTTTTATAGCTCGAGCAATTGGAGCTGTTGAGCTAGGGGTTATTGGAGTAGTTCAAGGATACGGTTTATTTGTAACATTATTTATGGAGTTTGGGTCGCCTTTAGTGGCAACAAGAGAGGTTTCTAGGTTAAAAAATAATAATGCTAGTCTTATAAATTTCGTATCAAGTATTTTTTCAATAAAGTTAGCACTCATTCCTTTTGTCTGCATATTATCAACTATTTTTACTATTACCGTACCAATATTTAGCAATAATTCAGATTATTTAATTATTGTGATTTTAGGGTCAATTAGCCAAGGCTTAAGCCCCATATGGTATTTTCAAGGCAAAAGAAATATGAAAATAATTTCAATCTCAAAGATAGTTTTTCGATCTTTAGGATTTTTATTGATATTTTTAAATGTTGATTCTAGTAATGACGGATGGATCGTTCTAGGAGCACTTTCCCTTTCAAGCATATTCATCGGTTTTTTTTTATTTTTTGCTATGATTAATGAAACTGGTGTTTTTCGTATTACATTTTCAAAAAAAACAAAAGAAATTTTCTTAAAGTCAAATCTAAGTTTTATTATAACGATTATTCCAATTATTTATCAAAATGTAAGTGTGGTTATATTGAGCCTCTTTGTTAGTCCTCTTCAGCTAGGAATATATTATGGTGCAAATA
>CERS01049031.1_pt1 | contig 22674 bp, 10 predicted proteins | sample 356251 | NCBI WGS metagenome assembly CERS01 (sample SAMEA2621020, study PRJEB7988) | marine metagenome | isolation source: saline water (ENVO:00002010), including
GAGTTTTGCAAATTTCTTATAATTAATAAAGCATCAGCACCGGTAACATCCCCTTCTGGATCGAAGCGGTTATTAATCATATCAATCTGCATGATGCCTCTTTCTGTACAAACAGCCATCGCATTATAGGCAAAATGACTGCTAAGTACATCGCTAAATCTACTTTGCGCTTCCCCAAAATATTTTGTTTCCAGACTTTCATCACGCGTAGCAACTACCAATAATCTTTGAACAGCCATGGCATAGGTCGCTCTATTCATATTTTCATCTGGATAAAAATTCCCATCAGGTTCAACATCCATTACCCCATAGCGAATCATATCCTTAATCCATGTTTCGGCCCAGTGATCTCTGGAATCATTTGGAACCGTAATCGTTGCATTTTGCGCGGCCTGGGTTGGGCTTTGAAATCCTGCAGACTGGGTTGGCATTCTATCAAATAGTACTCCAATTTTTAACTCTTCAGAAAACAATACAGCAAGATCTGCGCGATTGATTCTCTCTTTTAAAGCAACCTTTTTACCCGCTGGAGTACCAGGCATCGCACGGACAATTTTTTGCGAAAGTTTCCATTTGCCATCTGCCATACCAGAATATTCACCACGCTTATTAACCACTTGACGAAAATAGTCTTCCGCTACATCAAACTGGTAATTATACAAATGGGCTACACCAAACCAATATTGTGAGCCCTCATGTTCTTTATTTCTTTTTAGGGCTTTTTCAAGATGGCCTTCCGCTCTTTTAAACCACCTTTTTTCTGATGCGCGCATATTGATCCATACACGAGCGCTTAATGCCAATGCTTCTGGGTCTTTACTGCCTTTTGACGCGCAGGTCGATGCGAATTTCTTAGCTTCCTTGTTATTATTAAGCCTAGCATTTGCTAGTCCAAGTCCGCCATAGCCCAGAGCAAATTTACTATCGAGATCAACAGAACGCTGAAATGATTTAATCGCTTGCTGATAGTCACTATTTTCTACAGCCCGCATGCCGGCCTTATAATGATATTCTGGTGTATCAACATCGCTTTCAGGTTTAGTTGCACAGGCAGCAAGAAGGATTAGTGCAGTAATAGATAGCGTAGGTATATATTTTCTCAACATAAGTTGTTCCTTAAAAAAGTTTATCTAGGTTGAATATACTCTCAAAAAAAATTAAATAAAATAAGCGTAAACTAATAATTTGCCCCACATCACACCGACGGCAATATATATTGCTTCCGGCCTCTTAATTGAATAATTTATACTGGTTCGACGCCTATTATATAGGTACGTCCTTTCAGTTAATACGAGAAAGAAAATGTTAAATAATATAAAAAATATAATTTTATATACCCTGATTACGTCTTTTAGTCTAGGGATTGCTCAACAAAAAGCAACCGGCGTTGGCTATGGTTTGACCAAAGATGCTGCGGTAGAACAGGCCAAAAGAGATGCGGTTGAACAGGGACTTGGTGCCTACATGACATCAACCACGACTGTTACTGCAACCTCCATTGAAGATAATATCTATTCCAAAGCACAAGGATTTGTTAAAACATTTAAAGTTATTAAAGAGTCTAAGGGCCCTGATGGAAATTTTGAAATTACCATCGAAGCGGAAGTAACCGATATGATTGACCAGGTGATGGCGGACGAAGCTGCATTACAAACATTATTAAATGCCATGAATCGGCCACGTATTATTTTTTTAATGAAAGAAGAGAATCTGATTGATAATACCCCCACTAATTTTGCTGAGACCAAATTACTTGCCACATTTTATGAGCGTGGATTTGATGTAGTGGATAGACAGCTTGTTCAGGCATTAAAAGGTCAGGCGGACTATACGCAGGCGATGGCTGGAAATGTTTCGGCGGCAGCTAAAATCGCTTCCCAGTTAGGCGCAGAGGTGATCGTAATTGGAACAGCTAAAATTTCCTCTGGTGGAAAGTTCGGTCCCATGTTCTCAGGACAAGCCGATGCAAACGGCAAGATTGTACGCACCGATACCGGTGAGATTCTTGCAGTTGTTCCTTCCGCTAGGGGCAAAAAACCGCATATATCTGAATCAACCGCTGGAACCATGGCGGCCAATCAAGCCGCTGAGGAGCTAGGAAAGAATATTATTACCCAATTAATTACAAAATGGAGTACGCAGCAATCCAATTTTATTAAAGTGTATATTGTGCTTAAAGGTGCAGACTTTATGTCCTACATGACCTTTGAGTCATTTTTAAAAGCACAAACCGTTTCTGGTATTAGAAACGCGTATGCAAAAAGTTTAAATGATGGCGTGGCAGAATTTGAAGTTGAATTTGAAGGTAAAGCACAGGCGCTTGCGATGGGACTGGCCCAAACCAGTCCAGATGGACTTAGTATAAAAGTTACAGGGCTTAGCGGTAATAGGATAACCGCGGAAGTAGCACAATAATTTTCAAGAGGTATAGCATGAAACGATTTGTATATAGTATTGCTTTTGTCTTGAGTGGAATATCAGCTCAAGGAGTTGTTACACAGCTAGACAAAGGTAGTATCAATTATTCTGAGCAGGCCATTACTGCAATTGGCATTGGGTTTGTTCCCACCAATGCAGTCAATGCTGGACAAGCGCGCCGAATGGCACTACGTATAGCAAAACAGGATGCGATGCGGCAGTTAATTGAGATTGTTAATGGAGTGACTTTAACAAGCGAGACCACCATGAGTGGTGCAATGGTAGATGATGTGATTAACACCAAAGTGCAAGGATTTATTAGAGGCGCAAGGCCAGTCGGGCAGCCAAAATATTTAAGCGATACATCAGTCGAGATGGAATATTCAGTACCGATGAGTGGAATTTCAGATATTGTATTGCCACCTGTTACTGTACCTGCAACCACCCAAGCTTCCAATAATAATCAACCGGCAGCAGCAGCCAACAATACGACGCAGGCAGGCGGAGTTACCGGTATTATTATTGATGCGCGAGGACTAAAAGCGCGCCCAGCGATGGCACCAAGAATTTTAGATCAAAATGGTAATGCTATATATGGTCCGGGTAAATATTCACGGCAATATGCTGTGAAGAATGGCGTGGCTGGTTATTCCAAAACATTAGAAACTGCGCAGCAAGATCAACGTGTTGTGGGTAATCCAATGGTCGTAAAAGGCGTGGGTACATCCGGCACCAACCGTACAGATATCACGATCAGCAATGCTGATGTTTCAAAGATTGATATGGCAAATAGAAATTATAAAGTGCTCAATGATTGCCGAGTACTCATACTAATAGATTAATTAAATAAGGGAAACTATGAAGTTTAAGTTTTTTCAAAGATTATTATTTTGCACAACCATTCTATGGGGTGTTGCACAAAATAACCTAACTGCGCAAACAGATCTAGATTCTCTCGATTTAAAAATTGGGGATGAGGCGCCATCGTTCGCTTTGATGTATGCTCCGGGTAAATTTGAGTTTTTAAAAAATTGGTCTGAGACAGAAGGCAAGAAATTGCGTAAAAATGTTACGCAACCCAATCGCCATGCAGTGATCCTCAGTTTTTTTGCTACTTGGTGTCAACCTTGTATGAAAGAATTGCCCCTATTAGAACAGGTATATCAGGAGTATAAAGATACGCGCATTAAGTTTTTTCTCGTTGATATTACCGATGCGACCCGTAATAACCCTGGAGAAGTATACGGCATGAAGTATTCAGATGCACCAGAGGCGCAAGGGTTTTTAAAGAAAAAAGGAATGACCATGCAAATTCTCTATGACCGTAGAGGGCATACAATGAAGCGCTATAATGCGATGAAACTGCCTAGACTATTTGTGATGGATGGATATCGTAATATTACCTTTATGCGCAAAGGTTTTCATGAGGGGGAAGAAGAAAAATTTGTCAGGGAACTATCTGAGGAAATTGATAAGCGACTGGCTGAATTACCGCCGCTGGTTAAGCAGTAGTGCTTGACATCAATCCAAGGTTTAAAACATTGAGAACATTATGAAAATATTAAACAGATTATCAATCTCACTTTTGGTATTAACCTCACTAACTTTTAAGCTCAATGCGCAGGTGACAGAAGGAAAGCAGACGGTCGCATTGCTTGAATTTGAAGGCCGAGGAATTAGCCAATTGGAAGCTAAAACTTTGACCGATCGCTTAATGAGTGAAATGGTTAACACCGATGCGGTGATCATGGTTGAGCGTAATCAAATGGATGAGATCCTCAACGAGCAAGGGTTTCAGCAGTCAGGGTGTACATCATCAGAATGTGCAGCCGAGGTAGGTGCGCTATTAGGTGTACAAAATATGGTGTCCGGCTCTTTTGGTAAGCTTGGAAACTCTTATACGATTGATGCAAAAATGTTCTCAGTGGAAACCGGTGCGACGATTCGTACCGTTAGTAAAACCTACAAAGGGGCAGTAGATAATCTTCTTACCGTGATTGAAGTGGTTGGCTGGGAGATTGTAGGTCTTCAGCCCCCACAAGACAAGCTTGATATTTTAGCTGCAGCAGACCCAGCATTAGCTAGTGATACAAAAAAATCAGGTGGCGGAAAAACGCTGCGTAGATTAATGTGGACCACGTTAATATTGGGTGGTGGTGCAGCGGCCTATCTTGCGATGCCGCCAGAGGATCCCACGCCGCTTCCAGAACCTCCAGCTTTACCAGGAGGGTCTAACTAATGAAACATTTATACTATTTATTATTGACGTTTTCTATCGGCTTTTCGCAAACACAACCAACAGTTTGGTGGGTCGATGGCGCTAATGGAAATGACAACAATGATGGTAAGTCAGAAACCGCCGCATTTAAAACTGTACAAAAAGTTTTTGATTCCAGCTTGCTGGGAAATTATGTAGATACGATCAAGGTTAAGCCGGGAACCTATGATTTTGCCGATGCATCCGTATCGAATGCAAACAAAGCATTCATCATGATTGGAACTGCTTCTAATGTAAGCCAAACGATTTTTGATGCAGGTGGTAAGAATAATTTCTTTTACATGTCTTCAAACGCAGATACGGTCACTGTATTCGATGGCATTACATTTAAAAACGGTAAAGCAACTCAATCGGGTGGTGCATTTACATTTTATAGCTATTCCAGAGTAGATTTTAAACATTCTATATTTGAAAAAAATAAAGCAGCTTATAGCGGTGGTGCGGTATTGGTAGGTGGAGATGCAGTGGTCAATTTTGAATCCTGTACATTTAGAGATAATGAAGCTGAATATGAAGGTGGCGCAATCTCTTTCCAAAACCCTTATAATAATGATAAAGTAAGAAATGGTTATGCCATTGTTTCTAATTCAAAATTTATTAAGAACGCTGTTAAATCAGATGATGAAGCAAAAGGTGGCGCGATCCACTCTCGAAGACAGATTGAGATCACCAACTCGCTTTTCGCCAATAACTATGCGGAGGGTGGTGATGGAAATTATGGATACAATGTGAGTGGCGGTGCGCTTTCAATTGATATTGCTTATTATGTTAATTCACAATCTTACGGTGGAAATGCCCGAATCATAAATTCTACATTCGATGGAAATTATGTAAATAATAAAGCCGATTATATGGGTAGTGTATGGGGTGGAACGATCAGCTATGGACGCTGGGACCAGGTTTCTTCAAAAACCTTTATGTTCAATTCTATTGTAACAAATAGTAGAATATTGCAAAAAGGCTCTGTATATACCTCAACTGAAAATGATTACTATGGTGCGATTCTAGGTGCTGGATCAACTCAATATTTTAAAATATATGTAGACTATAGTAATGTGCAAAATGGGGTCAATGAAAGCTGGGCAGGTAACAACGTATATGATGTTGATCCTGGATTCAAAGATAAGTCTGCTGAAGATTATAGTCTTTCTGATAAAAGCCCTTTAATTGGTGTAGGTACACCAACTTGGAACGACTGGGATATTGCTGCTCCTAAGAAAGATATTTTAGGAAATGTTAGGCCAAGCCCCGATGGCTCCAGTCCTGATCTTGGCGCTTATGAAAATCAGAACGCTACGATGTCAGGGCCAATGCCAGTGGGTAATTTCTCTGCTAAGGCGGTTAGCTATGGAGCCAAGCTTTCATGGAGACCAAGCAAGAAAAGTATTAACGATCCAAATAATGCGGAAAATATTGAATATCAGATTTACCAAGATGGAAATACCATTGCAAAAACAAGCGATACGACTCTTACAGTAGCAGGACTTACGCTAGGAAAAACGTATTCGTTTTCTGTTTCTGCAAAGGAAACGACTTCTTCGTTGGAAAGTGCAATCGCTGGACCTATTTCTGTAACCCCAACCTATCTTGGCCCTTGGTATGTAGCGACCAGCGGAGGTAGAAGCCCTGATAACAGTCAAAATACAGATTTATATGGTAGCAAAGATGAGCCCATCAACAATTTAACCAATGCATTAGAAGTTGCAGCAGTTGGCGATACCATCGTTATGATGGAAGGAACCCATAGTGGAGCTGGGAATCGTGATCTATCAATAGTAAAGCAATTGGTTATTACGGGCGACATAAGCAAGGGCGCAGATAAAACCATTATTGATGCTGAATATAAATCCAGACACTTTATGTTCACCAATACAAGCTATAATGATGAAATGACCGCCGATAGCTCATGGGTTATTCAGAATATTACCCTTTATAGAGGTATGGCAAGCGGCAATGACTGGCAAGCTGCCGGAGGATCGGTACGCTTATCAGGCACCAATAGCCCAAGATTTTATAACGTTATTTTCCGTGAAAACAAAGATGAATCAGAGTCCTATTGGGCAGGAGCTGCGATTTATGTTGAAAACGAAGCCAGCCTTAATGTGGACAACTGTCAATTTATTGATAATAAAACCACCAATACCGATGGCGACCCACATGGTGGTGCGATAGGAATTTCAAGCTATGGAAAATTACCGAATAAGATCAATGCGTCTATCTTTAAAGGCAATGAGGTCTTAGGTAAGTATAATGCGGGGGGCGCTGCAATTGCAACCAATGCCGGAGTTTATATTACTAACTCTCTGTTTTATAATAATCTTTCTACAGCTCAGCAAGGCTCCGCAAGGGGAGCAATTTTTATTGATGCGCCAGGGACTTATAATCTTAAGTACTCCGTATTAATAAATAATACGGTTGCAAATAACGATGCTTCTGGAGCTGGGCAAAGTACATCCGGGTTATATTTTAGAGATTACGATTACCATGGCGGCAGCGGCATGGATGAAAAACACAAGGTATATGCATTCAACAATATTGTCTATGGTAATAAGGTATCGCAGGATATTTCTGCAGTACAAATTGAGAATGCTGAATTCAAAGCAGACTACAATATTATTCAAAACCTTGCAGAGGCTTTATTATATAATCCAAATTTTTCCTTTGATTATACTTATGATTTTGATCCTGGATTTACAGATGCAGCCAATGGTGATTTTTCCCTTTCTGGTACATCCCTTGCTCTTGGTAAAGGAACTAGTAATTGGGATACGTACGTTTCACTTGATGCACCTATATACGATATGCTAGGCAATGCTAGGCCATTACCAAGCGGTACTAATCCTGATCTTGGTCCTTATGAGAACGCATTAGGTAAATCACCGGCGCCGCCCCAAGTAGAAGGTCTCGTTGCAAAGGGTGGAAGCGGACAAATTACTTTAACGTGGAATACTTCTCCTGAAAAAGCAGAAGACGCCAATATTAAGTATAAAATTTATATGGACACTAAGACGGTAATTAGAAGTACAACTACATTAGTTAGCGAAACCCAGGATACTACATATACTGCAACTGGTCTAAATAATGCTTCTAGATATTATTTTCAAGTTACTGTTGTAAATAGTGCAGGCTATGAAAGTGCTCCTGCAAGTATTGATCTTTCACCATCGCACACTGGACCAATTTGGTGGGTGGCAACCGATGGCAATGATAATACTGGAGATGGAAGTATTGGTGGACCATTATCCTCTATATTAAAAGCGATGGAAAAAGCAGCTTCTGGAGATACGGTAATGCTAAAGCCGGGAACCTATAAATTTCATGAAATGAGATACCCTATAGAAGTATATGATCCATCGCAACAGTACCCGACCCAGAAAACGTTTGAAAAACTTGTCATAATGTCCCAAAAAGGTGCAGCCTCCACAATTATTGATGCGCAAAAGCAAGGTAGACACTTTATGATTGCTGCAAGTGAAAGTGGTTCTATGGATTCAACATTCCAGTTTGTTGGTCTCACCTTTAGGGGTGGTCGTTCTAGCGATAGGGGCGGTTCATTTGTGATTGAGGTTTATTCCAATTCACCTAGTGGTAATTTTAGTAATATTGTAGCGAAACCTAAGTTCAAGGATTGTGTTTTTGTTGATAATGCCACAGGTAATTCAAGCGGCGGTTTTAGCTATGGTGAAGGTGGCGCAATATACGCGTCGGATGCATCACCAATTTTTGAGAACTGTGTATTTGATAGTAATTATGCAATGCAAGGTGGCGCAATCAATTTTAGTGGTAATTCATCCATGGATATTGCACCCAGTTATATCCGTAATTCTACTTTCAAAAATAATTCTGCATATAACAATAGCGGAAATGCATATGGTGGCGCAATCGCAGTGGGAACTATCTTTGAATTAATTATTACCAATTCAACATTCAAGGACAATAGTGCTGGTGTAAATGAGGGTAGTGCTGCTGGTGGTGCAATTTATATTTCATCCAATTGGGATCCATTTAACGACCCCGTAGTTGAAGTTTCTAATTCACGCTTTAGTAAAAATGTTACCTTTTTTAATACATCTGGTGTTTCGCAAGGCGGTGCACTTTATGTTGGTGGTCCTTTTGAAATGCTTGGGTCTGTGGTAGATAGTAATTATTCTGCTAATTCTGGTGGTGGAATTTTTATTGAACAGTATTCTAAAAATAAAAACGGCGGTAATTATAAAGGCTTTGTTGAGCTAATCAATAATACCATTGTTAATAATGTAGCAAGCGGGAATAACTCTAACTACCCAAGTTTTGGCGGCGGTATTGTAGATTGGAATATTGATCAGCATGAAAGTATTTGGTTCAACAACATCATTTGGGGTAATCAAACCAATAATGGAAATGAACCCGTTCATGGCGTCTTTTTAAATATAAATGCTAATCAAAATGTAAAAAATCAAGGAACAAGTTGGAACGGTTACAATAATATCCAAGATGTAGCTGAGATCAAATCATTCTATGATTATGATTTTGGTGAAAATACGATTAGCGTAGATCCAAATTTTAAAAGCGCAGGTTCGTTTCAGCTATCCGATGGAAGTCCTATGATTGGTGCAGGCGCTACGGTCTTTCATGGGGATATTACCCCTCCTTCTATTGATATTGATGGCAATAGAAGACCTTCACCATCTGGTTCTAATCCAGATCTTGGAGCCTATGAGAACTCGTTAGCAAAATCCCCTTACCCAGACGCGGTACAAGGACTCATTGCAGAAGAGCTCACCAAAAGCGTTCAGCTAAAGTGGTCTGCGAACAATGCTTTAAATATCAAACACTATAATGTGTATTACTCTTTAGATAAAACGACAAATAGAAGTGAATTAACTAAAGCGACCAGTACAGCTGATACAACATATCTTGTAACAAACTTAACCAATGGAACCGAATATCATTTTGTAGTGAGCGCGGTAGATACCCTGGACTTTGAAGGTCCATTTTCACAGATGGTCTCTGCGATTCCAAAATTTGATGGACCCAACTGGTGGGTAGACCCCACCGCTTCGATGGGTGGTGATGGTAGCTTTAGTTCGCCATTTAATTCTATTGGTTTGGCGATCAATGAAGTATCAGAGCGCGGCGATACAATCAGATTGCAAGCGGGTACTTATGGGGAAACTAATTTATTTTTTACTGCTACCGATCAATCTCAAACAGGAGGCCAACCTGGCGGCGGTGACCCGCAGCAACAAAATCTGGTCAAAGAGATTGCGTTGATTGGAGCCAGCGGTGCTGACAATACAATCCTAGATGGAAACTTTAATAGTTTGCATTTGCAGTTTAATGAATTAGAAAGCGTATTAATCAGAGGCATTACATTTACCAAAGGATCTAATATGGGTTATGGTGGATCGGTTCAAGCGCAAAATGTAGATTCGCTTGTTTTTCAAAATGTCATTTTCCATGAAAATAGTTCACAGCAAGGTGGCGGCGCTGTAGCGCTTAATGGCGGCGAGGCTTATTTTACCAATGTTCTATTTAATAAAAACAGGGTCACATTTGGCGGTTCTGATAATCAGATGGGGCAAGGCGGCGCTGTTATTTTATTCAATGGCGGCGATCAGCAAAGTACAGACTATGCAGATGCATTGTTTGTTAATTGTATATTTCAAGAGAATGGTATCAATGGTAACTCTAATGGCGCCTCTGCTCATGGAGCGGTTATTCATGCGTATGAGGGAACCGGAATTGAAGTCATTAGAAGCAAATTTGAAAGAAATTATATCAATGTTCAAGGTGGAAGCTCATCGTTTGCTAATGCACTTATAACAATTTTTACTGGTGGCAATGCTTATTCATGGGATGATTACCCAGTCCCCATTATTCATCAATCTCTTTTTGAGGAAAACTATATTGAATCTGATGGTGATGCGCTTAGCTCATTGATTGATTCCAATGCCCCCCTTTCATTTTACAATAATCTTGTGATCAATAATTATGTGGGAGGAAAAGGCGCCAATACAATGATTGCGCTCAGCGCAAACAAAGACCAAACTGGAACCGCAGCGGTTTCTAATATCGTGAACAATACATTTTATGCTAACGGTGGAACCAATTCATTTTTAGATGTTACAGGTACAGATGAATATGTAAATGTTACCAATAACATTATATGGGCCAATAATAAAGGGCAGAATGAAAGCAGCGATATTTATAAAGCTTCCGGCACTACGGTTTATATTGAAACAAACATTTTTGAATCCGATGTTTCGGGACAATTCACTTCTGTAGATAACATCAATGATGATCCAAAGCTTAGAAATCCAGCTAGCGGCGATTATAGACTGCAAGGCAATAGCCCTGCGATTGATGCCGGGGTAGAAACAGGTGATATATTCGATTATCGCGGTTACTACCGCGTTGGCGCACCTGACATTGGCGCATTTGAATCCGGTGCAAGTAAATATATTCTTGCGATCCAAGATGATATAGTTGGTGATAAGGATACGACCTTTGTGACCCGCGAGGATACCCTAGAATTCACGGTTACCACAAATGATATTGAAGGAAATTTGGTTAACAGTAATGAAAATGTTCAATGGAGTATTTTCCCATCAGCTAAATACGTTAATCTTATTTCTTCAGATCCTACTACTTCTGGTGGAAGTGCGACTGCAAAGTTTAAGGTTTCAGATCAAGCAAGAAGCAAAGGTTTCCGCTTTAGAATTGAAGCGGAGATCGGTGATGGCATCATGCGCTCAGAAATGTACGTGATTGAAGAGCTGGTGACTGGCGCTCCACCACCTGTCCCAGTATTAACCATATCACCAGACGGATGGTCTACAAAGCCTGACTTTACAATAGCATGGACTATCCCAACTTGGTCTGAAAACAGGGATCTACTCGGAGCGATTGTTGAGATCAATGATGGAATAAATTTTTATGATGAGTTCATTGGTTTTCCTGAAAATAATCCGCTCAAAGCGTATGCCTTTAGCGTACCAGAGCCTAATGATTTTGATGTATCGATACGTTTGATGGATGAATACGGAAACGAAGACCCCGATAGCTCAAAAACGGTTCAGGCCCTTTATGATAATATTGCACCAGAATCATTTTTTATCAACGGACCCAACTCTTACATAGATCAAAATGGTGAACAAGAAGTGAATTGGGTATCGGACGTGCCGCGATTTGAATGGCAAAATTTTGGAGATTATCCATCTGGAGTTGAATATTGGATGATATATGTCAATGGCAATGTATTTGGATCTTATCAAGAAAACAAAGTCGAGTTTGTGGATCAAGATGCTGCGCTTGTAGACTCTACCAAAAGACTGGAAGATGGAACGTATGAGTGGTATATCAAAACGGTAGATTATGCTCAAAACTCAACCAATTCTGATACAGGTTATTTTGGCGTTGATCTAAACCCACCACTGATTGTTCATAATAATCCGCTAACCTCTGTGGATGAAGGATCGACCACACCTACAATCAATGTACAGGTTTCTGATGGAGGGTCAGGCGTAAAAGATGTTTATCTTAATTATCGTCGCTCGGGTAGCAATTCTGGTTTTGTTACGGTCCAATTATGGAACGATGGCGAGATAACACCTTCCAGTATCCCCGGTGGCGATATCCGTTCAGAGGGTGTGGAGTACTTCATTGAAGCGATAGATGAATTAGGTAACCGCAGCGAATGGCCTTACGATTACAACGGTAAGCACGTTCAGTCCGTTGTTGCAAGAACACAAGATAATGTAACGACTGCAGACTACTGGTCTGCCGGTATTCCAACCGGTACCGATACCTCTGCCTACCAATTGTTCTCGATACCCTTTAATACCAATAAAGGTCTTAATGCTATTACTGAGGTGCTCGGCCCGGCAGATCCAGAAAAATTAAAATATCGCCTGTATGGCTATAATAATGGATGGGATGAATATACAGAGACCAACCCGCTTAATATCAGCCTAGGTAATGCATATTTTTTCATATGGGATAAAGAGCAATACCCAGACCTATTACAATTAAACTTTGATTTTGGAACGGGTGAATCAACCCCAACTGCACCACCGTTTGAAATTTCTGCCGCACCTGGTGAATGGAAATTCTTTGGTAATCCATATAATTTCCCCATCAACTTAATTAATGTTAGAACGCAAAATGATGTTCCAATCACAGATGGTGGAAGCATTTTTACATGGAACAACTTTAGCGGTTGGACCAATCCTGGATCAAGCTTAGAGCCTTGGAAAGGGTATATTTATAAATCAAGCTCAGATCCCGATATCTATGTAGATGGCACTGGAGACGTATTTGGAAAACGACTTGCTAAGATAACCACTCCTGATATTCATAATATATCAATGGATAGTGATGAATGGGTGGTCAATATTTTAGCTTCAACCGGTAGGTCTAGAGACGAATCAAATTCAGTAGGTGTATTGCATAGCGCTACCGATGGATATGATCGATTGGATGAATTTGAACCTCCTGCAGTTCCAGGTAATGTTTCTTTATCAATCAATAATCGCGATAGAGATGATGTTCCAGATCTGTATTCTGTTGATATGCGCGCACCAAATGATGAAGGTCATTATTGGGATATTGAAGTGCTTGCACCAACCAATGGCCAACGCACCTATTTGACCTTTGAAGGTTTGGGTTATGTTCCAGATGAATATGATATTTTCATTATCAACAAAACCAATAAACAAGCGCAGAACCTTAAATGGGAAAGCACTTATCGTTTTGCTAATACCGGTTCAACATCTTATCTAAAGCAAGACCTAAGGCTTGTGATTGGATCTAAAGATTTTGTTCAAGAAAACAATGCTGGTGTCAGCTTGTATCCCGATGCGTTTGTTTTAAGCCAGAATTATCCAAATCCATTCAATCCGCAAACCTCTATCATGATCAGTCTTGAAGAAGATGCGCAAATTGACCTGGTTATTTATAACCTACTTGGTAAAGAGGTTATGCGATTAGCTTCCAATGAGCTCAGACCTGCTGGATATTATAACTTTATCTGGAACGGAATGAATTCAGCGGGAGCTAAAGTTGCAACTGGTGTCTATCTATATCATGCAATGGTTAGGGATCAGAACGGCAAAACGGTGTTGAACAAAACCAAGAAAATGGTATTTCTAAAATAGCTATTTTTGTAGAGTACTATATATAAGGGGTGCTTTGCGTAAAATAGCTATCTTGTTACTGCTGCTTTTTGGATCAGCTTTAAGCCAAACTAAACTTAATAGGTATGATGCAAAGCCAACCTTAGCCTTATTCACATTTGAAGGCACTGGTATGCAAGATGAGGACATTGCGCTCTATACTGGATATCTTAGAGTCGAATTACATAAAACCAAATCATTCATCTTAGTTGAAAAGAATCAGATCAATGAATTGCTGCGAGAAAAAGAATACGATAGAATGGATTGTAAAGATATGGGCTGCGCAATAGAAATTGGAAAATTAATTGGCATTAAAAAAGCTATCGTAGGGTCATTTGAACTAGCAGCGGACACCTGTAAGATATCCGGCCAATTGATTAATATTGATTCCAGCAAATCTGAAAAATCAGTTGCCCGTACATATATTGGTGAACTTGAGGGCATTGTCCCGTATGTTCAAGTTATAGCCTGGGAGCTAGCTGATATTGAAGCACCTAAAGATATCCTTTCTATAGTAAACCCAAAAGAAGAAGTTGAAAATCAGAGTAGATGGAAGTGGCTTGCGTGGATCATAAAACCCGTTAATTATATTGCTAACCGTGCTAGAGAATTCTTACCTTCATCAAGTACAAAATGAAAAATATCGTGATTATTTTTAAACGTACACTACTTTTATCAATTTCAATTACCTCTCTACTTTTTGGCCAAAAGGAATTTGGTAAAATCACCTTACCACTTGGAAGGGTTCAGGTTCAAAAAAATGGTGCTGGTGCATTTAAAAAAGCAATGCCCAGAATGCCAATCCACGAAAATGATATTATCAAAACTCTCGCAAAGTCCCGTTGTGAGATTTCTTTAGTTGGAGGAGGCAAACTTAGGATCGGACAAAATTCAGAACTTGAGATAACCATGGCTAATGTTAAACCAATGGAAAAGAACTTTGAAGCAACTTTAAAAAAGGGCGATGTATGGGTAGCTGCCAAAGCTGCTTTTGGTGAAAAAAAGAACGTAGCTGTACGAACCCCCACAGCCGTTGCGGCGATTCGGGGAACAAAATATCGAGCCAAGGCTGGTGAAGATGAGAGCTCAGTATTGGTATACGATGGTAAGGTAGATGTCAATGCTGCAAAAAATGTTATTGATGCTAGAAAACAGCAAATGCGTCAAGGTGGCCCGCCGCAAGGTGGTGGGGCTCCTAAATTTAAGCTAGGCCCTGTAACAGAAGTGCAGGCCCCTACGCAAGTAGCTGGTCCCTATGAAGTTTCTTTAGAAGATTGGATCAGCTTGGTAGAAGGCATGCAAATCAATGTGCGAAAAGATGGGAAATATTCTATGTTTAAATTTGATCAAGATGCCGATGCTGGTTTAGATTTTGTTAAATGGAATAAAGAGCAAGATGCAAAAGATGGAAATTAAACCATGAAAAAATTGTTAGATAATTTAGAAGATTTATCTGTTGAATCTTCTTTAGTTATTCTAACAGATTTTATTAAGCGCGTTGGCGCTGGTATTGTAATTGGCCTTTTAATGGCCATTTTTTTTGGCTGGGCCACCTATAAAATAACCTTTCTTAGCTCCCTTCTTGAGGGCTATGAATTTATTTCATACGACTCACGTATGCGAGCTCGCACAGCCAATGTTGAACAGATGTCAATCGAAGATGTGGTCATTATTGATATTGATAATACCTCCGTAGGTCCCGTAGAAGAAGGGGGGCTGGGACGCTATCATAACTGGCCGCATGCATATCATGGCACATTGATTAATACAGTATCTTCTGGTAACCCTAAAGCGTTGTTATTTGATATTATTTTTGACCAAGAGAATACCTTTAAATACGATCTTGTGCAGGCGCTGTCTTCGAATACCTCATCTGCAAATGAAAATCTTGCCACGGTAACAGATCAATTTTTGCATACCAACGATCCCAGCAAGTTTGTAGCTGCAACTATCAATTCTAATAAAACGTACCATGCGATAGTGTTTGAGCAGGAAGATACTCTCAACTTTCTTCCCAAAATGGATGCAGAACCTCCAGGCTATGATTATGAAAATCATATTATATCGGGCGTATCTGATGAAGCAAAAATTAAACTGCCACAAGCCGATAGAATTGGTAATACTTACGTAGAATTATTGTCAGCTTCAATCGGCAATGGATCAGCAAATTTTCCGCAGGATAATGATGGAGTGATTAGGCGTGCACCAACTGCAATTTATTTTGAAGGGGCAGACCATGTTTACCCCAGCTTAGTTATGTCAGCAGTAATTGATATTCTAGGCATAAAAAAGAATGGCGGCTTCGATTATGACTTTGAAAACAAAACACTCAATTTAATTGATACCACCAATACTGTAGTGCGCCAAATTCCAATCGATGATAACGGACGTATGTATGTCAATTATTATGGGCAGTTTCAAACCTTTTATTATTTACCCTACAGTTACTGTATGGATCCAGAAATGTTGCCACCGGACTACTGGCAAGATAAAGTTGCACTTGTTGGAGCTTCATTGCCCGGCTTAATGGATTTGAGAAATACACCTGTTCAGGAAACGTTTGCAGGGGTAGAGATCCATGCAAACGTGATGCATAGTATTTTACAAAACAATTTTGTTGAGGTAAAAGACCCTAGCTCGACATTTTACACTATTCTATTAATCTGTCTAGTTATGGGTATAACAATTTCATTTCCTAAAAAACCATTTTATGCGCTACCCCTTCCACTTATCGCTATCGTTGGCTGGATTATTTATGCAAATCTACAGTTTATCAATAGCCTTGTTATGCTGGAGGTTGTTAGGCCAATTTTATCAGTGATTGGAACATTTGGCGGAATTTTTCTCTATAACTATTTTGGCGCTGAAAAGGATAAACGATTCTTAAAAAATACATTTAGCACGTATATATCTCCAGAATTAATTGATCAGATGTATGAGGCTAAAGAACAACCTTCGCTTGGCGGTGAAGAAGGATATCATACAGCATTCTTTACGGATATCCAGAGCTTTTCTGCCTTTTCTGAAAAATTATCAGCGCCTGATCTGGTTGAGCTTCTAAATGATTATTTAACAGAAATGACAGATATTTTGCTTAATAACAAGGGAACGCTTGATAAATATATAGGTGATGCTATTGTCGCATTTTATGGTGCGCCTGCCCCTGTAGATGAACATGAGTACTGGGCATGCTTAACCGCAGTAAAGATGCAAGATAGGTTAGCAGAGTTAAGAGAAAAATGGCAATCAGAAGGAGATAGGTGGCCTGAGATCGTCCATAATATGCAAAATCGAATTGGAATTAATACTGGGAAATTGGTTACAGGTAATATGGGTTCAACGATGAGAATGAATTACACAATGATGGGTGACACTGTAAATCTTGCCGCACGACTAGAAGCATCAGCAAAGCAGTATGGAGTTTACATTCAGGTTGCAGAAGAGACCTATAATGCATGTAAGGATAAATTTATTTGGAGAGATCTGGATTATGTCATCGTGATGGGAAAATCTGAACCCGCTCAGGTATTTGAACTGATATCTGAGAAAGGGAATATGCCAAAAGGATATGATAAATTATTACCAGCATATGACGAAGCATTAAAATTATATCGAAATCAAGAATGGGAAAAAGCAATTGATGCATTTAAAGCATCCAATGAATTAGAAGATATGTTTCCCGGCAGAAAAACAAATCCCAGCCAAGTCTACATTCCGCGTTGTGAACATTATAAAGAAAATTCACCTGGGGATGATTGGGATGGTTCCTGGGCATTAACTAAAAAATAAAGAAGAGATGAGCTTACCTTTTTATACAGCGGATGATGTTAGAGCCGCTGTTTCAATGCAAGAGGCAATCAACGCGATGGAGTTAGCATTTTCATCAATAAGCAATGGAAATGCAGTAGTGCCACAAAGAATAAACTTACCAATCGATGGATTTAACGCACATCATTTATCCATGCCATCCTATCTTAAAGAAGGAAAATATATTACCATCAAGTTGATTAACGTTAATCATGATAATCCTTCAAATGGGCTGGATTTGATTAATGGAGTTATCGTTGTGATGAGCGCAAAGAATGGGGAGTGTTTAGCATTGATTGATGGCCAATATGTAACCGCGCTTAGAACTGGAGCTGCATCTGGTCTGGCAACAAAATTATTATCAAATGCCAATGCTACTCGAGCAGTTATTTTTGGGAATGGCCAACAAGCTCAAACGCAAATTGAAGCAATCCGTTGTGTAAGAGATATTCAATCAATAAAAATCATTGGAAGAAACCCAAGCAATGTCGATTCGTTTTGTGTAGAATTAGACGATGTAGTTTCCCCAGGCGATGTGAATGATTTGGATAATGCAGATATCATTTGCACTGCAACCAGCTCGCCAGATCCATTATTTGATTATAATCAAATCTCAAAGGGCATGCATATCAATGCCGTTGGGGCGCACGGCCCTACAAAGCGAGAGCTACCAACGGAGTTAATTCAATATTCTAAAGTCTATGTCGATTCTTTAAGTTCAAGCCATCAAGAAGCGGGTAATCTGTTAATTCCAATCAATGATAATGAATATAATTGGGAGAAAGTTGAAGGGGAGATTGGCAATCTAATTCTTTCAAATATTTCAGGCCGTTTAAATGATAATGATATTACAATTTTTAACTCTGTGGGAAGCGCCATACAAGATCTTGTTATCTCATCACTTGTAATGGAGGCGAATTTAAATGAAAAAAAATAGCGCAATACTATTACTAGAAGATGGAAGAAAGTTTATTGGAAAATCTCTTGGGTTTATTGGAGAAACGATCGGAGAAGTGTGCTTTAACACAGGAATGACAGGCTATCAAGAAATTCTCACCGACCCATCTTATTGTAAGCAAATTGTAACAATGACATCTCCGCATATCGGTAATTATGGAATCAATGAGGAAGATGTTGAATCAAAAAAAATTCAAGTCTCAGGATTTATTATTAAGGAAGAGACATTAATTCCTTCCAATTGGAGATCCGTTGCTTCAATTGGCGATTACTTAACAAAGAATAAAATTGTTGGCATTCAGCAAATAGACACCAGAGCTCTAACTCGACATATAAGGGACAATGGAGCGATGAATGGTATTATTTCATCACTGGATACCAATATTAAAAGTTTATCAGAAAAATTAAAAAAAGCGCCATCGATGAATGGCCTTGATCTAGCAAAAAATGTAAGCACAAAAAAAACATACCAATGGTCATCAAAAGGGAAATACAATGTTGCGGCAATTGATTATGGTATAAAGCATAATATTATAAAACTATTAGCGGATAGCAATTGTAAAATTACGGTGTTCCCAGCAAAAACAACTGCTGAGGAAATAATCAAATTTAATCCTCATGGGGTATTTCTAAGCAATGGCCCTGGCGATCCCGCAGCTGTTGAATACGGCATTGAAATGGTGAAAGAACTGTTAGGTAAAAAACCGATTTTTGGCATATGCCTCGGTCATCAGATTTTATCTTTAGCTTTAGGAGCTAAAACGTTTAAACTGAAATTTGGGCATAGGGGAATAAATCATCCTGTTAAAAATATGAATTCAGGTGTCGTTGAAATTACAAGTCAAAATCATGGATTTGCAGTGGATCTTGATTCTTTGCCCAAAAATGTAAAATCAACCCATATAAATTTAAATGACAATACCAGTGCAGGAATTGAATGCGAAGAACTACAAGCCTTTTCTGTTCAATACCACCCGGAGTCAAGTCCAGGTCCTCATGATAGTAGATATTTATTTGATAAATTTATCGATCAAATGAAAGGTTAGTATAATTGCCGAAACGTAATGATATTAATTCAATTTTAATTATTGGCGCAGGTCCAATTGTAATTGGACAGGCATGTGAATTTGATTATTCAGGAACACAGGCAACGCAAGCTTTAAAGGAAGAAGGATATAGGATCATACTAGTTAATTCTAACCCAGCAACAATAATGACAGATCCAGATTTGGCAGATGCAACCTATATTGAACCAATCACTGTTGAATATGTTGAAGCTATAATTAAAAAAGAAAAGCCAGATGCAATCCTTCCAACTGTTGGTGGTCAGACAGCATTAAATATTGCAATGGATTTACATAATCAGGGGATTTTAAAAAAATATGGAATAGAACTAATTGGAGCACAAGTAGATGCGATTAATAAAGCAGAAGATCGAGAAAAATTTAAAGAGGCAATGGATGCAGTTGGCATAGATACAGCTCAAGGAGGCTTTGTACACTCTTGGGAAGAAGCAGAAAAACTTTTAGATACAATAAAATTTCCAATCATTATTCGTCCTTCGTTTACATTGGGTGGTACAGGAGGTTCAGTTGCATATAATTTTGAGGAATTTCAGACTCTTGTTGAAAATGGTTTGAATGCAAGTCCAATCACTGAAGTATTAATTGAAGAATCATTGCTAGGCTGGAAAGAATATGAGCTTGAGGTAGTAAGAGATAAATCAGATAATGCAATTATAATTTGTTCAATAGAAAATATAGACCCGATGGGAGTGCATACTGGTGATTCTATTACCGTAGCCCCTTCAATGACTTTAACGGATAAAGAATTTCAAATAATGAGAAATTGGTCATTGCTATGCTTAAGAACAATCGGGGTTGAAACTGGAGGATCTAATGTTCAATTTGCAGTTAACCCTGACACGGGTCGATGTATCATTATAGAAATGAATCCGCGCGTAAGTCGCTCATCAGCGCTTGCCTCTAAAGCGACAGGCTTCCCAATCGCAAAAGTTGCCGCAAAGCTAGCCGTAGGCTATACGCTAGACGAACTTCCAAATGATATAACGGGAAAAACCTTAGCAGCGTTTGAGCCAACCATTGATTATGTTATAGTAAAAGTTCCAAGGTTTGATTTTGAAAAATTTCCCTCAGCTACAGGACACCTTGGAGTTCAAATGCAGAGCGTTGGTGAGGTAATGTCAATCGGAAGGACATTTCGGGAGTCATTACAAAAAGCATTCCGATCTCTTGAAGTAGGCTTACATGGTTTAGAGCCAAAATTAATTAGTGAAGAAGATCCGGACCTAAGCAGGGCAAGGACACTTGATATGAATACTTTGCAATACGCTACAAGCTTTAGATTACTAAAAGTTAGACAAGCAATTAAAGAGGGCGCATCAATAGAGGAAGTATTTCAATCTACAAAGATAGATCCTTGGTTTTTACATCAAATAAAATATTTAGTTGATTATGATAACAGAACTTCATTGTTAGAATTAAAACAAAATGGTTTTTCTGATGCTCAAATAGCAAAAATGAAAAATAAAACCGAAGATGAAATAAGATCACAGAGAAAGAAAAATTCAATTTTACCATCGTATAAAGTTGTAGATACTTGCGCAGCTGAATTTGTTGCTAAAACACCTTATTGTTATTCATCCTATGATACTGAAAATGAAATAGAACCATTAGAAGGGAAAAAAGTAATTATTCTTGGGGGAGGTCCTAATCGCATTGGGCAAGGAATAGAGTTCGATTATTGTTGCGTGCAGGCTGTATTTGGCCTACAAGACCAAGGCTATAAAACTATCATGATTAACTGTAATCCAGAAACTGTCAGTACCGATTTTGATTTAGTTGACAGGCTATACTTCGAACCTGTTACCTATGAAGACGTATTAAATATTGTTGAGTTTGAACATCCAGATGGGGTTTTAATTCAGTTTGGAGGTCAAACGCCTCTAAAAATAGCTCAAGCGCTTGATAAGGCAGGCGTTCCCATTATTGGAACCTCACCCAAAAGCATTGATTTAGCTGAAGATAGAGAAAAATTTGGTAAAATATTAAAAAAACTAGATATTGAATGCCCTAAATATGGCACGGGTAGAACATTAGAAGAGGTTCTTAAAATTGCAGATAAAATAGGATACCCAATATTAGCCCGCCCAAGCTATGTACTTGGAGGTAGGGCTATGGAGATAGTTTATTCAAAGCAGCAATTAGTTAATTATATATCAAAGAATGCTGATGTAACTGCTGGACACCCAATATTAATTGACCAGTTTCTAGAAGATGCTTTTGAGTTTGATGTTGATGCTTTGTGTGATGGTAAAAATGTACATATAGGAGCGATCATGCAACATATTGAGGAAGCAGGTATTCATTCAGGGGATTCAGCTTGTGTTTTACCTCCATATAAAATTTCATCAAATGCCATGAAACAGATTTCAAAGATTACAACGGATTTAGCCTTAGAGCTCAACGTAGTTGGATTAATAAATTTACAATTTGCATTCAAAGATGGAAATGTATACGTACTTGAAGTTAATCCACGAGCTAGCAGAACAACACCATTTGTTAGCAAGGCTACCAATACGCCGCTTGCTAGAATTGCTGCACAGCTTGCGACTGGGGCTAAATTAAAGGATTTTAGTTTAAAGAATTGGGATAAGATAGGTCATGTTGCAATCAAAGAAGCAGTTTTGCCGTTTAACAAATTTCCAAATGAGTCAACATATCTAAGCCCTGAAATGAAATCAACAGGCGAAGTGATGGGTATTTCGAAATCTATGGGCGAATCATTTAGAAGGGCATCAATTAGTGCCGGGAATCATATTCCTTCAAAGGGAACAGTTTTTATATCTGTCAATGATACAGATAAATTAAATATGATTCCTATAGCAAGAGATTTATCTGAACTTGGCTTTAAAATTATTGCAACTACAGGTACAGCAAATGAATTAAACCAAAATGGTATCAATACTAAATTAACCTATAAAGTTGGCGAAGGAAGACCCAATGTTGTAGATGGAATAAAAAATGATGAAATAGATTT
>CERS01038171.1_pt1 | contig 22087 bp, 18 predicted proteins | sample 356251 | NCBI WGS metagenome assembly CERS01 (sample SAMEA2621020, study PRJEB7988) | marine metagenome | isolation source: saline water (ENVO:00002010), including
AACCTCATTATAGATTCTTCAACAGGGGAGACGACTTTATTTGGCGACGACTTAACCGTTGATGATATTGTTTGGGAAGGTGAAAGGATGTCAGTAAAAAAGATGTCAGAATTAGCCGGAATTGATCATATTAAGAAGAATTCTTCATTAAACAAGCTTCTTGCTAATTCAGATAAAGTACATACCTTACCAGCATATAGGGATGACCATAGATCTTTTTTAAAATCACTTTTTAATGGAAAATCTTTATCTTCATCAAAATCTTTAATCATGAATGTTATTAAGCAACGCTCAATCAAAACCGATGAAGAATTGGATGAGATCGAATTGGCTTTAGAGGTCACCTCAGAAATGCACAAGATTGCAATGAAATCAACACGCGAAGGCATAAAAGAGCAAGAAATTGTTGGTTTAATTGAAGGATATGCGCTTCAAAATGGACGCGGTATGGCTTACCCTATCATTTTTACAATTCATGGAGAAATTCTGCATAGCAATGTATACAGTAATACAATGAGATCAGGTCAGCTAGTACTAAATGACTCAGGAGCAGAATCCCCCTTACATTATGCAAGCGATATTACAAGGACATTTCCAGTAAGTGGCAAATTTACTGATCTGCAAAAAGATATCTACAGAATTGTCAATGAAATGCAAGAAGTTGCTTTTACTTTTTGTAAGCCAGGTATTTCATTTAGAGAAGCCCACCTTGCAGCTGCAAAAGTAGCGGTAGTAAGGCTAGGTGAAATAGGTCTGATGATGGGTGATTCTGATGAAGCAGTATCTAAGGGTGCGCATGCATTATTTTTTCCGCATGGACTTGGACATATGCTTGGTTTAGACGTCCATGACATGGAAGGTCTGGGGGAAGACCTTGTAGGTTATGATGATGCAAAAAATAGAAGCGATCAATTTGGCTTAGCATATCTAAGGCTTTCTAAGAATCTTGAGCCAGGATTTGTATTAACAGTTGAGCCTGGCATTTACTTTATCCCTCACCTTATAGATCAATGGAAAAATAATTCTAAACATAAAGAATACATCAATTATGAAGCCTTAGAAAAATTCAAAGATTTTGGAGGAATTAGGATTGAAGATAATGTTGTTATTACTGATGAAGGGTATCGATTATTAGGCCCTCATATTCCAAAAGCAATTAATGAAATTGAGACCTTGATGCAGGTATGAGAAATTTTGTTTGGCTATTTTTATCTTCTTTCGGCATAATGTTTGCTATATTATCCTGGCTGCAAGAATCTAAAATAATACCTAATGATATAGGTTCACTAAAGGGTTTTCTCGCGGTTTTATTTGGAGCATTACTGTACTTTTTTGTTCCAAGAAAATTCAATTAATCCATCTTGAATGGAAACATCAAACGTATTCAATACCCCTCCTCCAAAATTCAATGAAGGAGAGGTATTGGATATACTTTCAAAGTATTATAATATTAATTGTTCAATTGAAGAGCTAGTAAGTGATCGTGATCAAAATTTTAAAGTAACAACCAAACAGCAAACATACATACTTAAAATAGCTAACTCAGCAGAATCAAAAAGCGTACTTGAAATGCAGAATTTGGCTATGAATTATATTTCAAATAAAGATTCATCTTTGGATATTTCAATTCCAATCAAATCCCGTAACGATGAAGAAATCATTAATGTCAAGAATAATAGCCATGGCCACTATGTAAGATTATTATCATATGTTGATGGCAAATTCTTAAATCAAATCGAGCCCAGCCCATACCTGATGACTTCGCTTGGTGAATTTTTAGGGGATATTGACGAATTATTTAAAGGGTTTGAACATCCTGCTGCTAATAGAGAATTTATTTGGGACGCAAGGCAGGTCGATGTTTTAAATCAACAGCTTAAGTATAGCGAAAAAGAAAAACCTTTAATTTCTTACTTTATTAATCTTTTTAATGAGCGTTTAGCTAACCAAGCTAAATTATTTTCAATGTCCATCATTCATAATGATGGTAATGAAAATAATATACTTATCGGCCCAGACAAAAAAATGAAAAGTATCATAGATTTTGGCGATATGATATATAGCTATTCAGCGCTAGAGCCAGCGGTATGTATGGCCTATATAGCGATAGAGAATAAAAAACCATTTCCTTTGATCGCCTCTTTATTAAAGGGATACAATTCTACCAATCCTCTTTCGATTTTTGAATTGGAATCTGTAGTTTATTTGATGTGCTTACGTATGTGCATAACTGTTAATATGTCTGTTTACAGAAAACAACTATTCCCTGAAAATGATTATATTTCAATTTCAGAACAAAGCGCACGAAAATTTCTTCTTTATATGATGGAGCAGGATATTAAACAATGGTCAGCAGACCTCACAGAATATGCTAAATCATAAAGAAATATCTGAACTAAGAAAAAATTTATTAAGCCCATCCTTGAGCTTGTCTTATGATGAACCTCTACACATCGTAAAAGCTAGAGGGCAGTATCTTTTTGATGCCAATCAAAATCGCTACTTAGATGCTGTAAATAATATTCAGCATGTTGGACATTGTCACCCAAAAGTTGTAGAAGCAGCCAAAAAACAATATGATATTCTAAATACTAATACTCGATACCTTGATGAGACAATTGTAGCCTATGCGCAAGCTTTAACCAATCATTTACCTAATGGTCTCAATATATGCTATTTTACTAATTCCGGAAGCGAATCAAATGATTTGGCTCTTAGATTAGCGCGCATCGCAACAAGATCAGAAGAAACTATAGTACTTGATGGCGCCTACCATGGCCATGTATCATCATTGATTGAAGTAAGTCCGTATAAACATAATGGCAAAGGTGGCGACGGGCCTCCTAGTTTTGTTCATACTGTACCAATACCAGATATGTTTCGAGGAAAGTATCGCGGGGATAAAGCCTTAAAGGGTTATGTAGATGAACTAAAGGTGATCTTAGATACGATAAGCAAGCAGGGTAAGCAAGTTTCAGCATTTATCGTTGAACCAATAATGGGATGCGGGGGGCAGTTAATTCTTCCACAAAATTTTTTAAAACAATCATTTGAATTGGTGCATAGCGCAGGAGGTATATGCATTGCAGATGAGGTGCAGGTTGGTTTTGGCAGAGTAGGTACAAATTTTTGGGGATTTGAAACGGCGGGGGTTATTCCAGATATTGTTACAATGGGCAAATCGATGGGCAATGGACATCCTTTATCCGCAGTAGTCACGACAAAAGAGATTGCTGACAAATTTAATAATGGAATGGAGTATTTTAATTCATTCGGAGGAAATCCAGTCTCATGTGCAATTGGAAATGCAGTTCTAGGTGTCATCAAAGAAGAGGGAATGCAGGAAAAAGCGCTTGAAGTAGGTTCCTATTTAATTAATGAAATTAAAAATTTACAATCAAAGTATCCAATCATTGGCGATGTTAGAGGAAAAGGATTATTTATTGGCATCGAATTAATACGTGATATTGAAAATTTAGAACCTGCTGCCGTTGAGGCAGATAAGATAATTAATCAAATGAAAGACCAGAAGATTCTTTTAAGCACTGATGGGCCTGACCACAATGTTATTAAAATTAAGCCACCAATGGTCTTCAACAAGGATAATGCCGATGAATTCCTATTAAAATTATCCCATGTTTTAGCTAATATTGATTATGAATAATAAAACTTTACTTTTCTTTTTACCCGCTTTGTTTTTTATCACAAACTGTGAACAATATGGAAAACATGAATGGGAAAATCCAACAATCATTGGTATCAATAAACTACCCTCGAGGGCACACTTTACCTCATATGAATCAGAATTACTTGCGATTAAGAATGATCCTAGTAGATCCAAGAACTATATTTCATTGAATGGCAAATGGAAATTTAAATTTTCAAAAAATATTAAAGATAAACCTGAAAATTTTTATGAAATGGGTTTTAATGATAATGATTGGGATAAGATAAATGTGCCAGGTAGCTGGGAACTGCAGGGTTGGTCCTTTCCAATATATTTGGATGAAGAATATCCGTTTCCTGCCGACCCGCCATTTATTCCTCATAAACTAAATACAGTTGGCTCTTACAAGAAAAAAATCAACCTACCTCAAGATTGGCTAAAAAAAGATGTTTTTTTGAAATTCGGAAGCGTTCGCTCTGCATGCTATGTTTGGTTTAATGGAAAATATATTGGCTATTCTCAAGGCTCAAAAACACCAACTGAGTTTGATGTTACAGAATTTATCCAGGCAGGTGAAAATCAAATCGCCGTTCAGGTTTATCGTTTTTCAGATGGGTCTTACCTAGAAGGTCAAGATACCTGGAGAATTAGCGGTCTGGAGAGAGATGTATCTATATACGCTAGAGAAAAAATCAGAATTAATGATTTTACTATTCATTCTTCGCTTGATGAAAACTATCAAAAGGGAAAATTTAGAGTTGAGATTGACTTATTGAATCGCTTGCAGTCTCCAGCTAAAATTAGTATTCGCGCAAAATTAACTGATCCCATGAGAAGAAATAGAATTATTTTTGACTCTACTAAAACTGCAACGGTTGATTCATTATCAAATATACTCTTTCAACATGATATTCGAAGAGTTAAGCCTTGGAGCGCTGAAAACCCATATCTTTATAAACTACAAATTTATTTGATTAGTGATAATCAAATAATTGAAACATTTTTCCATCAAGTTGGCTTTAGGGCTATCGAAATAAAAGATGGAAAATTATTATTGAATGGCACGCCTTTGATTATTCGAGGGGTTAATCGCCATGAATGGGATCCAAGAACAGGAAGAACTGTTTCAGAAGAATCGATGATAGAAGATATTAAATTAATGAAACAACATAATATTAATGCAGTAAGAGCTTCCCATTATCCAAATCATGAACGTTGGTATGAGCTCTGCAATGAATATGGTCTCTATGTAGTTGATGAAGCAAATATTGAATCACATGGTATGAGCTCACATCCTCGAAGTTACCAATTTATTTCTGATGACCCAGCTTGGACAGCACAATGGATAGATCGAGCAAATCGCATGTACGAAAGAGATAAGAATCAGCCCTCAATTATTATGTGGTCTATGGGTAACGAAGCTGGAGATGGTCGCAACTTTGAAAAAGTATATAATTATCTAAAAAACAAAAATGATAATCGCCCTGTTGTTTATGAACCTGCCAAAGATAAAAGGTATACCGACATTGTTTTTCCGATGTATAAAAGTGTCAATTCAATTGAGCGATACGCAATCTCTCAGCCAAATAAACCGCTTATTTTATGCGAATATGCTCATGCGATGGGAAATAGTGTTGGGAATTTAGTTGACTATTGGAATACGATTTATCAATATGAATCCTTACAGGGTGGTTTTATATGGGACTGGGCAGACCAGGTTTTGACAAAAACTAACTCGAATGGAAAAGAATATTGGGGTTATGGAGGTGACTTTGGAGTTGAATATGCTGAGAATGATTCTAATTTTTGTGCAAATGGACTAGTTGCAGCCGATCGGAGCTTAAATCCTCACATTTTTGAAGTAAAGAAGATTTATCAACCTATTTCATTTAAACCTATCGATTTAGATAGAACTGTGATTGAAATAAAGAATAATTATAATTTTTCTAATTTTGATAATTTGGATTTTTCATGGTATATCAAAGGTGATGACAGGACTATTTCTTCTGGTAAACTTAAATCACTAAAGCTTGAGGCAGGTGAGTCCAAAGAAATATTTTTTAATACCTCAAATATTGTTGTTCGGCCAGGTGTTAGGTATTATTTAATGATTGAAGCTAAAGCAAGAAATGCTAAACCATTGATTCCCAAAAAACATCTAATTGCTTGGGAGCAATTTGAATTACCATTCTATCAGCCGTTAGCTGCAAAGAAAAATAATCTTATACCAGATGTTAATTTTTTAAACTCTACCACTAAAATAGAGGTGCAAGGATTGGATTTCAATATCATATTTAATAAAACCTCAGGATTTATTGAAGAATATAAAGTCGGAGATGCAAATTTTATTAATGAGCCATTAATTCCATATTTTTGGAGAGCTCCAAATGATAACGATCTTGGAAATAAGATGCCAAAACGTACTAATATATGGAAAGAAGCTGGCAATAGGATGAGCCCTGTTGATCTAAATGTTTCCAAAAATGAAAATCTTGTAATGGTATATTCAATGCATATTGATAGCTTGACAAAAACCACACTTAAAACAGAATATAGTATTGATGGTGAAGGCGCTATAAAGATCAATCGAATAGTAGAAATAAAAAATAATAATTTACCTGAAATACCTCGAATAGGAATTAAACTATCGCTTGATGGTTCATTTGACCGAGTCAAGTGGTTTGGAAGAGGGCCTCATGAATCATACTGGGATAGAAAGCAATCCGCTTCGATCGGGATTTATGAAGGTTCAGTTTGGGAACAATCTTTTCAATATGTGAGACCACAGGAAACTGGGAATAAAACAGATATTTATTGGATGGCGCTATATAACAGTAATAATGGTATTATGGCAGTTGGCCTACCAAAGTTTGATGGAAGCGTTCATCAATATCCATATGAAGATTTAGATTATTATCCCAATAGTCAAAAACACGGGAAAATTGATCTCGTGCAAAAAGATCATACTGATTGGTTAATTGACTATAAACAAATGGGCGTTGGAGGAGATAATAGTTGGGGCTCAAAACCAATGAAAAAATATACATTATATCCTGGTGTTTATGAACACTCATTTATGCTCCTGCCATTTAAAACTGGAAAAAATTTAAATAGTCTATCTAAAAAAAGAATATAATTGAAATAATTAATGAACACCATTTCAATAATCACATTTATTATCGCAACAGGATCCGTGGCTTATTTTACCTTCATAATAGTACAAAAGATGAAAAAATCTAACAATCCCACAGAAGAGTATTTTACTGGAGGACGCGCGCTTACGTGGCCTGTTGTTGCAGGATCTCTCCTTCTCACAAATCTTTCAACCGAGCAGCTCGTTGGATTAAATGGAGTTGTTTTTGGTGATAAGGCGCTCGTTGGTTTGGCATGGGAAGCGCTTGCTGCATTTGCAATGATTGCCACTGCTTTAGTTTTTTTACCGCGTTATTTAGCTAGTGGCTTTACCACGACCCCTGCATTTCTTGAAAAACGATTTGACAAAACAACACGCTCAATGGTCTCAGGTTTATTCCTTTTTGGATATGTAACAGTTCTTTTGCCTGTAGTTCTCTATACGGGATCGCTAGCGCTAAAGAGTATGTTTAACTTGAATATCCCTTTATGGTTCATCATTTTATTGATCGGTAGTCTTGGTAGTGCATATGCAATTTTTGGAGGATTGAAATCAGTTGCGGTCAGTGATACAATTAATGGCGTTGGTCTACTGATTGGAGGACTTGCAATACCATTTCTTGGACTTTTTGCCCTTGGTGACGGATCATTTTTTAATGGACTTTCAACGCTTTTAAATGATAGGCCTGAATATTTAACAGTTTTAACTCGTACAAACCTTGAAGGCAAGACCGTCTCAGTACCTTGGCCCACTTTGTTTACGGGAATGATGTTTATCCAAGTATTTTATTGGTCGACTAATCAAGTCATTGTCCAAAGGGCTATGGCTGCAAAAAGCTTAGCGGAAGGTCAAAAAGGAGTTCTTTTTGCCTCTGCAATGAAACTAGTTGGTCCCTTAATGTTATGCCTTCCAGGTATTATCGCATTACACATGACTGAATTACCGATTGGAAGACAGGATCAAGTTTATGGCGCCCTAGTAAGGTATGTTTTACCCGACTGGTCATTAGGTCTCTTTGCAGCAGTTTTGATGGGGTCTATTTTAAGCTCATTTAATTCAGGACTAAATAGCGCCTCAACACTTTTCTCGCTCCAATTTTATAAAGGTTACATCAATAAAAATGCGACAGGAGAACAAATTGTAAAAATAGGAAAACAATTTGGAATACTTCTAGCAGTTGCATCAATTATTATTGCACCCTTATTATCTCAGACTCAATCCATATTCCAGTATCTTCAAAAAGTTAATGGATTGTATAGTGTACCAATTATAGGCATTTTTTTATTAGGTATTACGACAAAGCATGTCCCAGCGCTAGCGGCAAAAGTTGGGATGATTGTAGGAATAGCGATCTACGCTCTCTTTTCATTTGAAAACATTCACAACGTACCTGAATTCTTTGCTGATGGTTCAGGAGATTTACATTGGTTGCATGGATATTTTATTAGCTTTGTTTCTTCAGTCTTGGTGATGCTTATTATAGGAAAATTGAAACCGAAATCAACTGAAGAGATTGCAATTAGCGATCAGCGTGACCCGGCACCAGTCGACATGACACCTTGGCCGGAATCAAAAAAAGTTTCAATTGGAATCATGGGCGCAACCTTTGCTATTTATCTATTATTACCAATGGTAGCACAATAAATGCTTAACATTGATTGAATTAAATAAATTAAAAGACTTTACCCCTCCATCAAACTGGATAAAAATCCAAACTATCGATGCGCACACTGGGGGTGAACCTCTTCGAGTTATTGTATCAGGTTATCCCAACTTAAAAGGGGACTCAATATTATCTAAACGCGATGAGATCGCACAAAACTATGATTTTTTACGAACTACTTTAATGTGGGAACCTAGAGGGCATAAAGATATGTATGGGGCATTAATTGTGGAGCCAGAAAAGCCATCATCTGATGTTGGAATTATTTTTATGCATAATAACGGATATTCAACGGGATGCGGTCACGCAATAATCGCCTTAACAAAGATATTTATCGATTACAATGTAATACCAATTAAAGATCCGATCACAGAAGTAGTAATGGATGTTCCTTCTGGTAAAATAAATTCTTTTGCAAAAATCATAGATAAACAAATAGATAAAATTTTCTTTAATAACGTCCCGTCATTTGTTCAAGAATTAGATGCCGCTATTGAAGTTCCAAGTTTCGGCCAGATTAAATACGATTTAGCATATGGTGGAGCATTTTATGCGGTAATTGATATTGATCAATTAGGAATAAGTCTCGATAAGAAATACCTTGATGATATTATTATTGCTGGAAAAAAAATAAAGAAAGCTATTTCAAAAAAAGTTAATTGTGTGCATCCTATCGAATCTGAAATGAATGACCTTTATGGTACAATTTTTGTTGGCCAAGCGGATAGATCGTATTGCCATAGTAAAAATATTTGTATATTTGCTGATGGGGAACTTGATCGAAGCCCCACAGGGACAGGCGTAAGTGCTAGGGCAGCGATTGAATTTTCAAAAGGTAATTTAGGAAAAAATGAACCTATGTTGATTGAGAGTATAACTGGCTCTATTTTTTCCGTTACTGTAGACAAGTCAATTGATCTGGTTGATAAAAAAGCAATTATACCTCAAGTTTCAGGTAAGGCTTGGGTAACAGGCAGTAGCACTTTTTGGATTGACCCTAATGATCCTTTAAAAAATGGCTTTTTATTAAAATAAGATTATTTGGAGATGAAAATTGAAAAGACGTCAATTTATTAAATCAACAACAATAGCTAGTTTGGCTGCTGCGATAACGCCAATGAAACTATTTAGCGCAAATCAACGATTGCAAATCGGAATCATTGGAACCGGTTTGAGAGGTCAGTGGAACACCAAACTACTTTTGGATAGGCCAGATGTGGATATCCCAGCAATTTGCGATATTGATCAACGGATGATTGATATGGTACTTGAACTTTTTTCAAAAGCAGGGAGGCCAAAGCCTAAAATTTATGACCAGGGACCGGATGACTATCTTAATATGCTTTCAAATGAAGATCTGGATGCGGTAAATATTGCTACACCTTGGGAATGGCATCATCCAATGTCTATTGAAGCAATGAAAAACAAAATGCATGTTGGTGTAGAGGTTCCTGCAGCTTTAACGATAAAGGACTGTTGGGATTTAGTCGATACATCAGAAAAGACAAAAAAACTTTGCATGATCATGGAGAATGTAAACTATCGAAGGGATATTATGGCGATATTGAATATGGTAAGAGAAGGGCTATTTGGTGAGCTAGTTCATTGTCAAGGGGGGTATCAACACGATTTACGCCATGTTAAGTTTAATGATGGAACAGGACCCTACGGAGGCGGCGTTGAGTTTGGTGCAAAGGCTTTCTCTGAGGCCAGATGGCGCACACAGCACTCAGTAGAAAAGAATGCAGATTTATATCCTACGCATGGTCTTGGGCCTATAAGTCCAATGCTGAATATAAATCGTGGCAATAGAATGTTACGTCTTACATCTACTGCAAGTCAAAGCAGGGGTTTGAATAAATACATTATTGACAATGGAGGCTCTGATCACCCTAATGCAAAAATACAATTTAAATTAGGAGACGTAGTAACAACAGTGATTAAATGCGCTAAAGGACAAACAATTGTATTGAGTCATGATACCAATTCTCCAAGGCCATATAGTTTAAATTTTCGTGTTCAAGGTACCAAAGGATTATGGATGAAAGATTCAAAATCAATCTACATTGAAGGAAAAAGTCCTGAGAGTCACAGATGGGAAAAAGATGAACCGTATTTAGTAGAATACGACCACCCGCTTTGGAAACGATTTTCAAAAGCAAAATCAACTTTAAGTCATACCGGTCACGGAGGCATGGATTTTTTCATCATTAGGGCATTTGTTGAGGCAATCAAGGGAGATCAGCGGCCTGTAATTGATGTATATGATGCAGTTAGTATGAGTTGTATTGTTCCTCTATCTGAGCAATCAATAAAAAATAATAGCGCTTCAGTAAAGATTCCAGACTTTACGCGAGGTAAGTGGAAAACTAATCAACCTATTTTTGGATTAGACGATAAATATTAGATGAAAATGGCCACTATTGATTGGGTTGTAATAGGATCCTATTTTTTTATTGCACTTTTTATTGGTATTTGGGCATCCAAAAAAGCTGCGAATGATACGCGCTCCTTTTTTTTAGCAGGACAGGAAATGCCATGGTGGCTTCTAGGTATTTCTATGGTTGCTACTACATTTTCAACTGATACCCCAAATTTAGTTACCGATCTCGTTAGACAAAAAGGCGTCTCAGGTAATTGGGGATGGTGGGCGTTTTTATTAACAGGGATGCTTACCGTTTTTGTTTACGCTAAATTATGGAGGAGGTCTAATGTATTAACCGATATTGAATTTTATGAATTACGTTATAGCGGAAAAGCTGCAGCTTTTTTAAGAGGATTTAGAGCATTATATCTTGGTCTAGTTTTTAATGTATTGGTTATGGGTACTGTAAGTTTGGCAGCTGTAAAGTTTGGCGAGATTATCTTAGGTTGGAAGGGCTGGCAAACACTGCTAGTCGCCTGTTCAATTACCTTAACCTATTCAACGCTAGGGGGACTTAAAGCGGTGATTATTACTGATTTTGTTCAATTTATTTTAGCGATGATTGGCTCTATCCTTGCAATGTTTTATATAATCAATTTACCTCAAATAGGGGGTATAAAGAATCTAACTCAACATGAAAATGTCATAGATAATTTATCTTTATTGCCAAATTTATCTGATCCAAGTGTGTGGGTGCCAGTAATGCTTGTGCCACTTGCTGTACAGTGGTGGGCAAGCTATTATCCAGGTGCTGAGCCTGGAGGTGGAGGATATATTGCTCAACGAATGTTCTCTGCGAAAGATGAAAAAAATGCAATTGGAGCAACATTATTATTTAATGTTGCTCATTACGCATTACGCCCATGGCCATGGATAATCATTGCATTATCATCATTGATTGTTTTCCCTGAATTAGCAGACATTCAAAGGGCTTTTCCTAACTTACCCTCAAATAAACTTGGGCACGATGTTGCGTATCCCGCTATGTTATCCTTGCTGCCATCTGGATTGTTAGGTCTTGTCGCAGCTTCTTTGATTGCAGCCTTTATGAGCACAATGAGCACCCAGCTTAATCTTGGGGCAAGTTATTTGGTAAATGATTTTTATAAGCGATTTATTAATCAGCGGGCCAGTGAATATCAAATGGTTAAAATGGGTAGAATATTTACTATTATATCAATCATATTAGGTGCTGGACTAGGATTGATTCTAACAAGCGCATCTCAGGCATTTGAGCTGCTGCTCATGATAGGTGCTGGAACTGGGTTGATATATTTATTAAGGTGGTTTTGGTGGCGCATAAATGCGTATACAGAAATAGTCGCAATGATAAGTTCATTAATAATTGCATATTATTTTAATTTTTTAAGTCACACTCTCGCCAGTTGGCAGGAAATAGCAATTGGAGCTTTATTAACAACAACTATTTGGATTATAGCTACATTTGTTACCCCTCCCGATGATGAAGAAACGTTAAAGAATTTTGTAGAAAAAGTAAATCCTGGCGGGCCGGGATGGAAGAATTTTTCTTCAAAAAAAATAAAAGAAAAATGGTCTGTGCCAATTGGACTACTTTGTATGTTGCTTGGAACTATATCTGTATATGGCGCACTTCTTGGAGTTGGAAGTTTGATTTATGGACATTATAAAACCGCAGCGCTTTTAATCGGCGTAGCAACAGTTTCTTCATTTGCATTATTTAAAGTATGGTTTAACCACTCAAGCAAAACTATTTAGATGAAGATAACCACCCCAGGAAGAATTTGCCTTTTTGGTGAACATCAGGACTATTTGGGCTTATCTGTAATTGCGTTAGCTATTTCTCTTCGTTCATCTATCACTGCAACAAAGAGGATGGATAAAAAAATTATTATAGATATGCCAAACCTAAATTGTGTTGAAAATTTTTCTTTAGACGACCTAGAATACACAAAAGATCGTGATTATTTTAAAAGTGCAATAAGAATTTGTTTAAATAAGGGCTTAAGATTTTCGAATGGTTTTGAGGCTAAAATAGAAAGCGATATTCCTATACAAGCTGGTACAAGTAGTTCATCATCGATAGTTGTTGGGTGGATAAATCTAATATCAAAAATGGCTGATACCCCTCCTAATTGGAATAATGAGAGTATTGGAAAGCTTGCCTATCAAGCTGAGGTGGTTGCATTCAATGAACCTGGAGGGATGATGGATCAATTTAGCACTGCAATTGGTGGGTGTATCCACATAGAACAAGATCCATTTACAATAACGCAATTAAATCCAAATTTAAAAACTTTTGTTTTAGGTGATTCTAATCAACCTAAGAATACTTTAGATATACTAAGGCGTTGTCGAGATCAAAGGAGATCGATTATAAAAAAAATAAATAATGTACACCCAGATGTGACCTTTGAAAATTGTACAGATGCCCATGGAGAATCAATCCTTACAGATAATGAGCAAGGATTGCTTGAGGCAACAATAGAAAACAGAGAAATACAAATTGAAGCACTTAATGAGCTGAAAAAAGATACGATTGATCATAATCGAATTGGAGATTTATTCATTAAACACCATGCCGTGCTTAGGGACAAGTTAAAAGTCAGTACTTCAAGAATCGATAAAATGCTTCAAGCTAGCATTGAAGCTGGGGCGTTAGGTGGTAAAATCAATGGTTCTGGAGGGGGCGGCTGTATGTTTGCATATGCACCTGAGAATCCTTTAGATGTGGCAAAAGCTATAAAAAATGCTGGAGGAACTGCTACAATAATCCATGCTGATGATGGCACTAGAATAGATTAATTTAATAATACAATTAATAAGGTAATTTATGCGTGATTTGACATTATTAGTGATGGCTGCTGGAATGGGTTCAAGGTATGGTGGTTTAAAACAATTAGATCCAGTTGGTCCAAATGGCGAAACAATCATTGACTATTCAGTTCATGATGCCATTCAAGCTGGTTTCAATAAGGTGGTTTTCATTGTACGGGATGAATTCAAATCTGATTTTGAAAAGCAGATAACACATAAATATAATAATAGCATTGCTGTTGAATTTTCCATTCAAAGGATTGATGATCTGCCTAAAGGCTATTCATATCCTAGCGAAAGAGAAAAGCCATGGGGTACCGGTCAAGCAGTGCTTTCAGCTATGGATATAATCAATGAGCCGTTTATCGTTATCAATGGAGATGATTTCTATGGTAGCGAATCATTTAAGTTGATTGCTGATTATTATAATAATGACTTTGTTGGTTTTTGTATGGTTGCGTATCTTTTAAAAAACACTCTATCAGATCATGGTGGAGTAAGTAGAGGTGTTTGTGAAATTGACAATGGATATTTGTCAAGTATAGTTGAAACGCATGAAATAATTTATTCAAATAATACATTATCCTCATCCAGCGATAGATTATTAAATGGTGAAGAACCAGTTTCAATGAACATGTGGGGCTTTACACCGGAATTATTTATTTATTTAAATGAAGGATTCAATAATTTTCTGGAGCAACATGGGAAAGAATTGAAAAGTGAATATTTAATCCCTTCAGTAGTTAATGAATTAATTAATGCTAAGCAAGAAACTGTTCATGTTCTACATAGCGATGCTTCTTGGTTTGGTGTGACCTACAAAGAAGATAAGCTATTCGTGAAATCGCAAATACTAAAACTGATTGAATCAGGTGCCTATCCAAATAAGTTATTTATTTGATCATACAATGAAAGACTTTAGTAAATGGTTAATAATTTTAGGTATGACAACAGTGATTATTGGGTTTTTATTAAACATATTTTCTGATAAGCTTGGCTTGCTTGGTAGGCTCCCTGGTGATATTCAACTTGGTTCAAAAAATGTAAGATTTTACTTTCCAATAACAACATTAATAATCATAAATTTGGCTATATTTTTTATAATGAGGCTAATCACATGGTTAAAATAAAATTATTTACTCTGCTTGTTTGTGCTTTATTGTTTTCATGCGATGATATGAAAAATGAAAACACTATGCTTGATGTTTTTAAAAACACGCTTTTACGATCTGGTATTAGGTGTGAATTAAAACCCGATCCTGGCCCTTGTAGAGCTGCTATTCCAAAATATTATTTTGACAAAAAATCAAAAGAATGTAAAGAATTCATTTGGGGTGGTTGTAATGGTGCAGTGCCTTTTAATACCTTAAATGAATGCAAGGATGCTTGCCAATAACCCTCCTCTAATCCTTGATGGGGCGATGGGGACTGAGTTGATGGATCGCGGAATAAAACTTCCACTACCGCTATGGTCAGCAGAGGCGAATATTACAAACCCAAGCGATGTTCTTTCTGTGCACCATGATTACATAAATGCTGGTGCTAATATTGTAACCACAAATACATTTAGAAGCACCTCATGGTCTTATCGCAAAACTGGTTTAAGCCCTAAACGAGCCCAAGAGCGTGCAAAATTAAGCCTAATGATGGCAGTGGAAGCTGCGCGAAGCTCTAAAGCTGACTTGATAGCAGGTTCAATTACAGCAGTGGAAGATTGCTATCGTCCTGACTTATTTCCTGGAAGATCAATTGCAGAGGATTGCTATGGTGAAACCTTAATGTGGTTTAAAGAAGCCGAGATAAATATAATTTTATTTGAAACAATGGGGCATATCGAAGAAATAGAAATTGCCCTAAGTCTTGCCAGTGCTTTTGAAAAAATATGGCTCAGTCTAATCCTTAAGGATTCATCCCGTCTCCTTTCTGGACACACCCTTAGCACTATATATGAGTTAAGCACTAAAAAAGTAGATTGCCTACTACTAAACTGTAACACGTTAGCTAAATCAAGTGAGGCTATAACCAATTTAACGATAGATTGGAAGGAGAATTGGGGGATTTACCCCAATCTTGGAGAATCTGAACCCAAGCTAGATGGAACCATTGAACAAAAGATTGATAATGATTTATTTTCATCAATGATTTCTAAATTTATTAGTCAATCTCCAGCAATTATTGGTTCATGTTGTGGCTCAAACCCAAAACACACATTGATGATAAAAAAAATCATAGACAATATTTTTTATTAGATGATTTGAATTTTTTCCCTAAGCATTATAATTTCGCCGGAACATTTTTAAAATTTTTAAGTAATATAAAGATTTTAAGTCAGTAATTGATAAAAGAGGTAACTCGTTAATGATCAAAGTAAAAGATCTAAGTAAGAATTATGGCCCTGTTGAAGCTGTTAGATCCATTTCATTTGACCTTAAAGATGGAGAAGTAATTGGATTTTTAGGAGCAAATGGCGCTGGTAAAACAACAACCTTAAAAATGATGACCGGCTATTTGGTTCCAACCGAGGGCTCAATTACTGTCAATGGTATGGATATCATTGAGGATACACATTCCATTCAAGAGCAAATTGGTTATTTACCTGAATTAAACCCTTTGTATTTAGAAATGCGCGTCTATGATTATCTTGAATTTTTAGCTGCAATAAGAGATGTGCGGGGATCTCAATTTAAAGAAGCATTGGCGCGTGTTGTAGAGCAATGCGGGTTACGAGGCGTTGTGCATAAAAATATTTCTGATTGCTCTAAAGGGTATAAACAACGGATTGGACTTGCAGCAGCCATGATACATGACCCCAAAATATTAATTCTTGATGAGCCTGTTACAGGTCTTGATCCAAATCAAATCATTGAGATCAGAAGTTTGATTAGGTCGCTAGGAAAAGAAAAGTTAGTATTTATGTCTAGCCATATTCTGCAAGAGATACAAGCAACGGTTGATCGTATAATAATAATTGATGAAGGTGAGATAGTTGCAAATGGAACCAATGAAGAACTAATGACAAACTTTATGGGGAATGTATTATTGACGATGGAGGTAAAAGGGGCAAAGGTTGATTCCATTAAGCATATTCAAGCAACACTGCCAAATGTCAAATTTATTTCTACTAGTAAAGAAAAAAGTATTCATACAATTCAATTAGAATATGAAAAAAATAAAGATTCACGTGAGGAAATATTTAATTATGCTGTAAAAAATAAATGGTCAATATTAAAGATGACCCCTAAGGCTACTAATCTTGAGGATATTTTTAGAAATCTTACGATGAAAGGTGATGCTGATGCGTAATATTAGGACTGTCTATCTCCGTGAACTGGTTGGATTTTTTAATAGCCCAATGGCCTACATCTTTTTAGTCATTTTTGCTATTGTTAACGGGTATTTTTTTACCAATAGATTTTTTCTTTTTGGTCAATCAGACCTCAGATCGTTATTTGATATCGTTCCTTTAGTATTTTTATTTTTTATTCCTGCAATTTCGATGGGATTGATAGCTAGAGAGAACGACATAGGAACGATGGAAACAATGTCAACGCTGCCATTAAGCACTTTACAATTTGTATTGGGTAAATTTATTGCGGCACTATGTTTAATTCTTCTAGGACTCCTTGCAACTTCAATCCATTTTATTACCCTGGTATTTGTTGGTACAAATATAGATTATGGTGCAATTTTTAGTGGCTATCTTGGATTGGCATTGATGGGTGCTACTTTTGCCGCAATCGGTACTTATGCTAGCAGTATAACGCAAAACCAAGTTGTAGCTTTTATTATTGGACTTTTTATGGTCCTAATAATATTTATGCTTGACAAAACATTGATTTTTGTTCCTTCTTCCATTGCTGGCTTGCTTCAGTTTTTAGCTATTGATTATCACCTCTCAAATATGTCTAGAGGTGTAATTGATTCAAGAAATTTGATTTATTTTTTCTCAATGATTGGATTTTTCCTGTTTCTTACTGTTCAAACTCTTGAGGTTAGGAGGTGGAAATAATGAAGTTTTTAGAAAAAATTGACCTTAAAAGATCAGTGCTGGTTCCCGGGATTCTTTTATTTACAATCTTATTTTTATTAAATACAATCTCCACAAGTCGTTTCTTTCGTATTGATCTAACTGATAACAATATTTTTTCATTATCTTCTTCAAGTAAATCCGTGATTGAAAAGGTTGATGATCTGCTCACCATGAAAGTTTATTTTTCTGATGACCTTCCTGGAGAATATGCTAATAACCGACGTTACCTTCAGGATATTCTTGAGGAATATGCTGCAATTTCTAAAGGTAATATTAATTTTGAATTTGTTTCTCAAGATAAACTTGAAGAAGAAGCCCAAAAATCTGGAATTGCTCCCCTGCAACTACAAGTTATTGAAAATGATAAAGTTGAAGTCAAAAGAGTGTTGATGGGTATGGTTATTCTTTTTGAAGATAATAAAGAGGTGTTACCGGTTATTCAGACAACAACTGGCTTGGAATATGAAATTACAACGAAGATAAAGAAACTTGTAGAGACCAATAAGCCTACAGTGGGGGTTGCTCAAGTTGAAGGACAATCTGAGCAATTTCAAAGTATTCAAACCGTATTAAGGCAGCGTTACAATGTCCGGTTGATAAAATTGAATGATGTTGTACCTCTAGATATTTCAGCAATTTTGTTGAGTGGCATTTCTGATTCCTTAACCTCAAATGAAAATAAGAATTTGTTAGATTTTATGGAAAGAGGAGGAAATTTATTTGTTGCCCAAAACCGAATAAAAACTAATTTGCAGATTCAACAAGCCACCCCTATTCAATCTGATATATTCTTATTGCTGAAAAAATATGGGTTTTCTATTGAAGAAAATCTCGTTACCGATAAGATTTGTGGTAGGGTAAATGTTCAACAGCAAATGGGTCCAATTAGAATGAATGTTCCTATGGAATATCCATTGCTTCCAATCGTGAGAAGTTTCAATGCCGATGAACCCATAGTTTCTGGATTAGAGCAGATGCAATTGATATTCCCCAGTGAAATCAAGCAAGATTCAGCTTCAATGGGGCAGGTTAAATTTACGCCACTATTTTTTACATCCGAACAGTCTGGAGAACTTAAAGGGAATTACAACCTAAGTCCAGATCCTCAGCAAAACCCTTTCATGCGTATTTTTAATAAATCAAACCAAATACTAGGCGCTAGAACTGAATCAGTAAATTCATCAGGAACCATAAACCAGGTAATCTTGGTTAGCGATTCAGAATTTATGGCTGATAATGGCGGAGGCAGATCACCTGAAAATCATATTTTCATTTTAAATTCTATAGACTACTTGATTGGTGATCAAGATTTAATAGCACTGCGCTCAAGAGAAATAACATCTCGCCCATTGGAAGAAATTTCTGATGCGACCAAACGAACATGGAAATGGATTAATATTATAGCACCAACTTTTTTAATTGTTGGATTTGGTTTGATTCGAATGCGTAAACAAAAAAATAGAAGTTCAGTTTTAGAGGAATTGTATGGGTAGTCAGATGAAATGGATGAGCATTGCGCTTGTAGTTTTGATAGCATTGTTTGGTCTAAATAGTTTTCAGCAAAGCAAATACAACGCGAGTAGCGATCAAATATTTGATTTAGACCGTGATAATATCTTTGCGTTTGAGATAATCAAAGGTCAAGAACTTGTCTTGTTATCATTCGATGGTGAAAATTGGTCGATTGATAATCATGATTCTTTAACAGTTAAGCTGAATACGATTAATAGTTTTCTTAATACAATCCTAGCTTTGAAAAAAACATCACTTGTTTCAACCAATCCTTCCAAGTGGGATAAATTTATGGTTGGTGACTCTACTGGTACGCATCTTAAATTTTACGATTATAACAAAAACACCTTAGCTCATATGACTGTTGGCAGATCTAACGCTGAATGGTCTACTAGTAATATTAGAATAAATGACGAGCCTGAGGTATATCATTCAAGTGAAAATGTTAGCTGGCAGATTAATCCCTCGCCTACTCACTGGGGAGAAGTAGTTGAGCCAGATTCAACAAAAAGCGATTCACAATAACATAAGTATTTATTTGATAAATAAATCATTGTAATTTTCGCACCCTAATTATAGCATTACCGTTCAAAACAACGAGGCATTATTCATGGAAGATAAAATAAAGAGCATTATTACTTGCGATTTAGATGGAAAAGTGGAAACCTTTTCCGAGGGTGCTGAAAAGCTTTTTGGCTACACAAAAAATGAAACTATTGGTAAAATGAGAGTAAGTGATTTTAGTTCAGGTGAGATCGTTTTAGGTCATGTAGTTAATTGGTTAAAAATTGCGGTTGAAAAAGGTGAATGGGAAGGTGAGACAGTTTTTTTAGGAAAAGATCAAGCCGAAATCCCCTGTAAAATCAAAATAACACCTACAAAAAACAAAAACGGAGAGCAAATTGGATATTGCGGTGTTACTACTCCATTAAAAAATAAAACAGCGGATGAGGTTAGACCTAAAATCAGCCTTGCTACAAAAATATTTAAATGGATGGTTATTATGCGACTGCCATTTTTAAGTGCCACATTTGTTCCTATTTTTGCAGGCGCCGCAGTTACCTCAATGCTTGGTGAAACCGTGAGTTGGGGTTGGCTGGGGTTGACATTATTGGGTGGGGCATTGCTCCACATTGGAACGAATACCTCAAATGATTATTTTGATCATAGAAGCGGGACCGATGCTTTAAATTATAATTACAGCAATCAAGGGCTCAATGGAGGAAGTCGTAGTATTCAAATGGGTCTGATTACCCCAAATGGTATGCTAACGGTTGCAATAACTACATTCACACTTAGCGCACTTGTTGGAATTCCATTGATTATGAAAGCTGGACTTCCAATTTTATGGTTAGGTTTTATAGGATTTTTCTCTGGATTATTCTATACAGCGCCTCCATTTAAATTCTCCTCAAGAAGAGGAATGGGAGAATTATTAATTGGGTTGAATTTTGGACCTTTAATGGTTGCTGGCAGCACCCTTGTTCAGACAGGTCAATTAGTTTCAGAGGCTTTTTTAGCAGGTATACCTATTGGTTTACTTATTGCTGCCGTTGTCTATATGAATGAATTTCCCGATCATGATAGCGATAAGGAAACCGGAAAGAATACTTTGATTGTCGTGTTTGGGCCTGAAAAGGCTAGAGCAGGCTATGTTGCATTAGTTGCTTCGGCATTTATCAGTATCATTATTTTAGCATTTAATGGAACTTTTCCTATGTTATCTCTAATTGCATTGCTTGCCATATACTTTGGATTTATAGCTACTAAAACGTTATATAAATATTATAATGATAGATTGCTTCAACCGGCAAATTGGGGAACGATTATTATGCATAATGTAGCTGGAATTCTTTTGACGATTGGCATATGGATGGGTAATAGCTTATAAAACTATAAAATTTTTATATTAGCTTCTTAAATAAGAAGCACCATTGACATCAATAATACAACCCGTTAAAAATTCATTGTCACCTGTTGCAAGCCAAAGCGCTGTATCGGCAATCTCCTGGGGCTTGGCAACACGATTCAAGGGACTTTGAGCCCTAACTTCATCATCGATCAAATTTTTTACCCGTTCTGTATCAACAAATCCCGGTGCAATCGTATATACGAATATCCTGTCTTTCGCTAAAGCCTTAGCTAAAGACTGCCCTAAAGAATTCAATCCAGCCTTACTGGCACCATAAGCAGGGGCCGACGGTTCTCCTCTAAACGCACCTCTAGATGAAATATTAATAAATTTTCCACCACCATTCTTGATCATGAATTTAGAAGTTAGATACATGATGTTTGCTGGTCCAATTAAATTAGCCCCAATAGTGCGCTTCCATATGTCTTGCCAATCTTGATAGGAAAGCGAATTGATCTCATGATTTTCAACTACAGCAGCATTATTGATTACAATATCCACATGATCTATTGCAGAAAACATCGTATTAACTTGATCTGCATTTGATAGGTCGGATTGAATAGCCCTATGATGCGTTCCAGGTAATTTTTGCAATAGGGACTCAGCCCTGTCTTTATTCGAATTGTAATGAAGAATGATGGTACCATTTGCTTCGGCAAAGGAAGTGCAAAGCGCTTCACCAATACCGCCTGCTGCACCTGTGATTAAAATAGTTTTGTCTGAAAGATCATTTTTCATTTGATAGCGATCTAAAATAGGTGATTAAGGCAATTACTTCAAGTATCATTCCCAATAATAAGAGAACAACTGCAACTGTTTCAAGGAGCGAAAATTCAATCAACACAAATAAGATATAGCTTAAAACGCCTGTGGCCAGTATTTTTTTACCTATTCGATGAAATGGATCAGAGGTATTAATTCGCTCCATACTTTTAGGGTATTCTTTTTC
>CERS01048953.1_pt1 | contig 21694 bp, 19 predicted proteins | sample 356251 | NCBI WGS metagenome assembly CERS01 (sample SAMEA2621020, study PRJEB7988) | marine metagenome | isolation source: saline water (ENVO:00002010), including
GCCATTGCACTTTCATCATCTTTTGTTTTTTTTGATATTATTGATCCTAGTCTTGCAGCAGCCTCAAATAGTTTTGCTGTTTTGTTACGAATGACATCTAGATAATTTTCTTCACTTGTTTCCGGTCTATGACGATAAATTAATTGTTGAACTTCACCTTCAGCAATAGTATTCGTAGCTTCAGATAAAACTCGCATGATACTAAGAGAATTAATATCAACCATCATTTGAAAAGCACGCGAGTAAACAAAATCACCGACAAGAACACTCGCTTCATTTCCCCAACGTTGATTAGCAGTTTGATGACCTCGCCTCAATAATGAAGCATCCACTACATCATCATGTAAGAGAGTTGCTGTGTGAATCAGCTCAATAATTGCTGCAAGATTGATATGTTTATCCCCCTCATAACCTAGAACTTTAGAGCTTAATATAACTAGAGCTGGTCTGAGGCGTTTACCTCCGCTATTTACAATATATTGACCAAGTTGGTTAATTAGAGATACGTCAGATGCCAGATTTTCCTCAATAAAGGTATTAACTCGTGCCATTTCATCAGCAATTAGTCTTTGAATTGGAGAAATATCTACAATTATTGAATTAACGTCTTTTTGAAAGACATTTTTATCTTCGCTGATTTGTTCTTTATACATTGGAATTTTATTTAAATAATTAGGTAATATAGCTAAATTCACCTTTTTTTTGTCAAATATACATGATTTTAGCATTCTTGCCTTGTCACCACCTGATGAATTTCTTAGAATCTGCCTCCTCATAAATTAAAGTTTTTATAGAAGTTGGAGAAATTTAGATGCATGCGGTGATTAGGTCCGGTGGCAAGCAGTACAAGGTAGAGAAGGGCGATAAGCTTAAGGTTGAAAAACTTGATAAAGAAGCCGGTAAAAGCATAAAAATAAGTGATGTACTTATGATTATTGATGGCGATAAAGTTACAGTAGGCACGCCTACAGTAAAGGATGCTCATGTAAATGCTAAGATTGAAAGCCATGGCAGAGGTCCTAAAATAAAAATTATCAAATTCCGTCGTCGCAAGCACCATCGAAAACAAATGGGGCACCGTCAGGCTTATACAGAAATTAAAATAACGAATATTGCTGCAAATTAAGGCTGGAGTTTAGAAATGGCACACAAAAAAGCAGGTGGAAGCACAAGAAATGGTAGAGACTCACAATCAAAGCGTCTTGGCGTGAAGAAGTATGGCGGTGAAATAGTCAAGGCAGGTAATATCATTATTCGGCAAAGAGGAACGAGATGGCATGCCGGAGTTAATGTGGGTTTAGGACATGATCATACACTTTTCGCAACTTCCGCAGGAAAAGTTGAATTTAATAGAAGAGGACCTAAAAATCGGACGTTTGTCGATGTTATAGCGGGCTGAACATCCAAATGCAATTTAAAATTCAAACCCCGCCTTTGGCGGGGTTTTTTTATGTTTGTATTAAATTTTCTATTAGATTGTTTTTATTGGTTTAAGATGTTTGTATATGTATTAAATAAAAAAGGCTGTTTTAGTTATGAAATTTGTCGATCAAGCATTAATAAGGGTGGAGGCAGGCAATGGCGGCGATGGTTGCTTAAGTTTTCGTCGTGAGAAATTCATCCCTAAAGGTGGTCCTGATGGCGGTGATGGCGGTGATGGCGGAAGTATATATCTGATTGTTGATGAAGGATTAAATACTTTGGTTGATTTTCGACATGATCGTCTTTATCGAGCAAAAAATGGTCAACCTGGAACGGGGAGAGATCGTTTTGGTAAAAAAGCTGACGATCTTTACATTAGAGTACCTCTCGGCACACTTGTTTACAATATTGAAACTGATGAATTAATTGGAGACCTATCAGAGAAGAATAGTAAGCTCTTAGTTGCTCAAGGTGGTTTTCATGGATTAGGTAATATTAGGTTTAAAAGCAGCACTAATCGAAGCCCAAGAAAAACAACTCAAGGAACATCAGGTGAGGTACGTGATTTGCGTTTGGAGTTACAGATTTTAGCGGATGTCGGATTACTAGGTATGCCTAATGCTGGGAAATCTAGTTTGCTAAGAGCTGTATCAGAAGCTACACCAAAAGTAGCAGATTACCCTTTTACGACAATGTATCCTAGTCTTGGTGTTGTAAGGGTAGATGATGAAAGTTTTGTTATTGCTGATATACCAGGTCTGATTGAAGGCGCTGCTGATGGTGCTGGACTGGGCATTGAGTTTTTAAAACATTTGAGTAGAACAAATCTTCTTTTGCATATTGTAGATATTTTTCAGGAAAAAAATAAGGTCTACGAGGACATAAAAAAAATTAGAATCGAATTAGAACGCTATGATGAAAAATTATCTAATAAAGAAAATTGGTTGGTGCTAAATAAATCAGATTTAACATCAAAGGAAGATAATGAAATGTTAATATCCTTTTTAAAAAATAAATTAGAGGATAAAATAAAAATATTTGTTATATCAGCTATATCGAGTGATGGATGTCAAGAATTAATATATAAAATAAATAATTGGATGCTTAAACGGAAAGAAAAAAATGAGTAAAGAAAGAGAGACTATTAAATCAACAAAACGCTGGGTAATCAAAATTGGCAGCGCATTGATTACAGATAATGGTTGCGGATTAAAACATGACAATCTTGATAACTGGGTGAATCAAATTTCTACTCTAAGGGAACGAGGTATCGATATAGTTATTGTCTCCTCGGGTGCTGTTGCTGAGGGACTTACTAGATTAAACTGGAAGAATAGACCAAATATAATACATAAGTTGCAAGCTGCCGCAGCAGTTGGTCAAATGGGATTAATTCAAGCATACGAAACTTGTTTTCAAAAATATAACAAACAAACAGCCCAAGTTTTGCTAACTCACGACGATATATCGAATCGTACACGTTACCTTAATGCAAGAACTAGTTTAAATACATTGCTTCAACTTGGAGTCGTTCCAATTGTTAATGAGAATGATACTGTTGCTACAGATGAGATTAGATTTGGAGATAATGACACGCTAGCGGGCTTAGTAGCAAATTTAATAGATGCTGAGTTACTTGTTTTATTAACAGATCAAAATGGACTTTACACATCAGATCCTCGTAAAGATAGTTCGGCAGAATTAATTGAGCAAGCTAAAGCTGATGATGAATCTCTGGAAAAATATGCAGGCGATAGTAGTAACTATGGTCGTGGTGGAATGCTTACAAAATTAAAAGCTGCTTCTATAGCGTCAAAGTCAAATACTCAGACAATTATTGCATCAGGTAATGAATCATCGATCTTATTAAAAATTGCTAATTCCGAAAAAGTAGGAACACTATTAACAACATCAGAAGATACATTGCAAGCAAAAAAACAATGGTTAGCAAATCAAGCATATTTAAAGGGTAGTGTTACTATTGATAGTGGAGCCGTAACTGCAATAATAAAAAGTGGAAAAAGTTTGCTACCTATTGGAGTAAAATCTATTACAGGAGAATTTAAGCGCGGCGAAATCATTTCTTGTATTGATCTAGACGGTAAAGAAATCGCAAGAGGTTTATCCAATTATGATTCTATACAAGCTACATCAATAATGGGTAAATCTAGCGAGGAAATTGGAGAATTATTAGATTGTAAAGATGAGGACGAGCTTATCCATAGGGATAATATGATATTAATTTAAGTTTTTATTTGCGTGTAAAATTTAAAGAGATTTTACATGACTATTTAGACGGGATTTATGCCTAGCTGCTTTATTTTTATGAATAATGCCTTTTGAGACCATTGAGTCGATTACAGGTACAGCAGCATCAAAGGCGCTTTGAGCAGCCTTTTTATCCTTAGCCTCAATAGCGTTGGTAACATTTTTAATGTGAGTACGCAACATTGAACGTTGGCTCGCATTATGAAGACGTAATTTGATTGACTGCCGTGCTCGTTTTTTTGCTGATGCAATATTCGCCACTTAATTCTCCTTATTTGTTTTTCAAGGCGCGACATCATGCTGATATTAGAGCAATTTGTCAATCCTTTACTATGGGTTATGTTATGCTACTTATTGTATTCAGCTGTACAAAGTTTTCTAAAGGTTAGTCTAAATGAGTTTTAAATTATTAAAATCAACATTTGTTATTGGTTTTATGACGTCAATATCTCGTGTTTTTGGCCTCATACGTGATGTTGTCATTGGCAGTCTTTTTGGTCCCGGTTTAGGGGTCGACGTATTTATTGTTTCTTTTAGAATTCCTAATTTTCTACGAAGACTATTTGCCGAGGGTGGATTTTCACAGGCTTTTGTACCTGTACTCTCCGAGTATAAAGAAAAACGTGGAGATGAAGATGTCCAAAAATTAATAGATCAGACATCTGCTACATTGGGATTAATTTTATTTGTAATTACGATAATTGGTGTTTTAGCAAGTCCAATTTTAATTATGATATTTGCACCTGGTTTTTTGAATGATCCGGACAAAAGTACTTTAGCAAGTGATTTATTAAGAATTACATTTCCATATATATTTTTTATTTCACTAACAGCTTTTGCTGGAAGCATTTTAAATACTTATAGAAACTTTGCTATACCAGCTTTTACTCCAGTTTTATTAAATTTATCGTTAATCATATGTGCAATTTGGTTAGCACCATTATTGGAAACACCGGTTAAGGCACTCGCATGGGCTGTTTTTTTTGCGGGTATTGTACAATTAATCTTTCAAACACCTTTTTTGTTGAGAATTAAAAAATTTCCACGTCCATCATTAAACAGTGATCGTGATGGCGTAAGTCGCATCCTTAAACTAATGATGCCAATATTATTCGCTGTATCAATAGTTCAAATAAATTTATTAATAGATACATTGATTGCTTCATTTTTAACTACGGGTAGTATCTCATGGTTATATTTTTCAGATCGACTTGTTGAGTTTCCTTTAGGTGTATTTGGAATTGCATTAGCGACCGCCGTTCTACCGCATTTGTCAGAGAAGCATGCTCAAAGGTCTAGTGAAAAATTTTCAAATACTCTTGATTGGTCAATTCGATGTATTTTTCTAATTTCGTTACCAGCAGCTATTGGTTTGGCTATGCTAGCACCACCTCTGTTAATTACCTTATTTCAATATAAAGAATTTTCAGAATATGATGTATTAATGACCAGTTATAGTCTAATTGCTTATGCTATTGGCTTGCCTGCATTTGTCTTAATAAAGGTTTTGTCAGCTGGATTTTTTTCAAGACAAGATACGAAAACTCCAGTGAAAATCGGAATAATTGCAGTCATATCTAATATTATATTTAACATTATCTTAGTATTTTTATTTAATCGTATAGATTTAGCGCATGTTGGACTTGCATTAGCAACATCCTTGTCGGCTTATTTACAAGCATTAATGTTATTTTTAAAATTAAAAGAAGTAAAAGTATATAAAACAGAAAGCAGATGGATAGGATTTATAATTAAAATTATATTTTCTCTATTAGCTATGATAATTCTAATATTATATGGATTGGATGATAAATCAGTTTGGTTTGGTTGGGATGTTTATCAACGAATATCAAATTTACTTATATGGGTCACAGCAAGTATTGCATGTTATTTTTGTTTTTTATGGTTAACAGGCTTTCGATTAAGTAATATAAAAATTCCAGACTAATTATATATAACTTAAATCTTTTCATATGGAATTTATATACGGATTATCAAATTTACGAAAAAAACATAAAAATTGTGCAGCAACAATTGGTAATTTTGATGGTGTGCATTTAGGTCATCAAATTGTTCTAAAGCAGTTAATAGCTATTTCCGAAAGTAATAATTTAGTATCGACAGTTGTAATATTCGAACCTCAGCCGATGGAGTATTTTCATATAGAAAAAGCACCGCCGAGACTTGCGCGTTTGCGAGAAAAATTAGATCAATTCTCACGTTACAATATTGATCGTGTTGTTTGTTTAAAATTTAATGATGAATTAGCAAATCTATCAGCCTCAGAATTTGTAGATGACATACTTATCAATAGTTTAGCTATTAAAAAATTAATAGTCGGAGATGATTTTCATTTTGCAAAAAACCGTGAGGGAAATTATGAATATTTATTAGAAACTTCTAAGGAGAAGAATTTTGAGGTTTTTAAAACAAATACATATGAAGAGAATGGGCTTCGAATAAGTAGCACATTAATTCGTAATTTACTCACCGAAGGCAATATTGAAGTTGCAAACCGTTATCTAGGTAGATTTTTTGTAATTAGTGGCAGGGTAATCCATGGGGATAAGCGCGGTAAAAGATTAGGATTTCCAACTGTTAATATAAAATTAAATAGATATTTATCGCCTGTAACTGGTATTTTTTCAGGTCGCATTCGTGGAATTGGTAATAAGCAGCTCGATGCAGTAATTTATGTTGGTACAAAACCTGTTTATAGTGGAATAGAGGTTCTTCTCGAGGCTCATATACTTGATTTTGACGGTGATTTATATGGTCGTCATATACAAGTCGAATTTCATAATAAGATCCGTGATGATCAGCATATAACTAGCGAACAGGAAATGCTTAAACAAATTAAATTAGATATAAATGAAACAAGACAATATTTTAAAAAAATGAGAGTTATTAATAACTAAAATATAAAATTATAATAAATAATGACAAACTATAAAGATACATTAAATTTGCCACATACAGCTTTCCCCATGAAGGCAAATTTATCTCAGCGTGAACCAGAGATACTCAAATCATGGGAAGAAAATAATCTGTACCAAAAAATACGAACGAAACGTAAAAAAAATAAAAAATTTATTTTGCATGACGGTCCTCCTTATGCCAATGGAGATATTCATATTGGTCATGCTGTTAATAAGATTCTCAAAGATATTATTATAAAATCGAAGGGATTTAGCGGTTTTGATACACCATATATTCCTGGCTGGGATTGCCATGGGCTACCAATTGAATTGCAGGTTGAAAAGAAGATAGGAAAAGCAGGAGTGAAAGTTAATCCCAGAGAATTTCGAGATGCATGTCGTCAATTTGCATCGAAACAAGTTGATAAACAACGAGAGGATTTTAAACGCCTTGGTGTGCTAGCTGATTGGGGAAAACCTTATCTCACTATGGATCACTTAACAGAGGCAAACATAATAAGATCACTCGGAAAAATAATTTCGTCTGGACATTTAGCAAAAGGCGTTAAACCTGTACATTGGTGTATTGATTGTTGCTCAGCATTAGCAGAGGCTGAGGTTGAGTACAATGATAAACAATCCCCAGCAATTGATGTTCGATTTACTGTTGACGAATCTAGTCAATTTTTTAAAAAATTTAATATTGAAAACAATGTAAATTCAATTTCATTTGTTATTTGGACAACTACTCCATGGACATTACCTGCAAATCAGGCAGTAGCAGTTCATCCTGATAACCAATATGTATTTGTACATATTAATGATGAGCTATTGATTATTGCAAGTGAGTTGTGCGAATCAGTTTTGTCACGTTTTGGATTTACAGATTGGGAGATTCTGCATGATTGCAATGGCTCTGAGCTTGAAGGTATAAAGCTTAAACACCCTTTTTATGAACGTATAGTACCCGTTGTATTGGCTAATCATGTAACGCTCGAAGCAGGAACAGGTGTTGTTCATATTGCACCAGGCCATGGTCAGGATGATTATACCGTTGGACAAAATTATAATTTACTTGTTGATAATCCTGTTGCTGATAATGGTTGTTTTTTTGAGGACACCGAATTATTTTCTGGTATGTTTGTATTTAAAGCGAATGATTCTGTTATTTCAGTTCTTGAAAAAAATGAAAAATTATTAAAACATGAAGTTATTAAGCACAGTTATCCGCATTGCTGGCGTCACAAATCACCAATTATTTTTCGTTCGACACCTCAATGGTTTATTAGCATGGATTCTAATCAGCTAAGATCTGAATCATTAGCTGCAATTAATGAAGTCCGTTGGGAGCCGTCTTGGGGGCAGGAGCGCATCTTCAGTATGATTGAAAATCGTCCGGACTGGTGTATATCGCGACAGCGTACCTGGGGAGTTCCTATACCTATTTTTATTCATCGTGAAACACAGGAACTTCATAAAGACACAGTAAAGATTATGGAGAATGTTGCTAATTTAGTAGAGAAGGAAGGAATTAATGTTTGGTTTGATATAGATAGCGCAGAGCTGATTGGTTCTGACTCCGAGGATTATATAAAAGTCACAGATACACTCGATGTTTGGTTTGATTCCGGTGTTACGCACGAGACTGTGCTAAATCGTGATGATCGTTTAAATTATCCAGCAGATCTATATCTCGAGGGTTCTGATCAACACAGAGGGTGGTTTCAATCTTCGCTTCTTACATCTATAGCAATGACCGGCGATCAAAAACCTTACTATAGTGTGGTGACCCATGGGTTTACTGTGGATGCGGATGGCATGAAAATGTCTAAATCAAAAGGTAATGTTGTTGCTCCACAAAAAGTTATGAATATGTATGGTGCCGATGTTTTACGTTTATGGGTAGCTGCAACTGATTATCGAACGGAAATGAGTGTGTCTGATGAGATTTTAAAAAGAATTGCGGATGCTTACCGAAGAATTCGTAATACTTCAAGGTATTTACTTTCCAATCTTAATGATTTTGAGCCAGAAAAAGATAGTATCCCTTTTTCAGAGATGCTGGATTTAGATAAATGGGTGTGTGAGCATGCTTCGCGTGTTCAAAAACAAATTATTAACGCTTATGATAATTATCAGTTCCATCAGATATATCAAATACTTCATCAGTTTTGTGTTATAGAAATGGGTGGATTTTATCTTGATATTATAAAAGATAGACAATATACAACCCAAAAAAATAGCGTGATAAGACGTTCAGCCCAAACTGCTATGTATCATCTAATTCAAATGTTAATTAGATGGCTTGCCCCTATCATGAGTTACACAGCTGATGAGATATGGAAATATATACCAGGAGATCATGGAATTTCAGTATTTCTGGAAGACTGGTATGAGCTAAAAGCAAAAGATGACAATTCGGAATTAAGAAAAATTCGTTGGGAAACTATTATTTCAGTTCGTGATGAGGTTAATAAACAACTAGAAGCGCTTCGTAGTGATGGCACAATTGGTTCTTCATTAGATGCTGAGGTGAGTGTGTATTGTAACGAAAAAATATTGAATGTGCTTAATCATGTTAAAGATGAGTTAAGATTTATTTTCATTACGTCAGGCGCAAAGACTTATTTATTAGATGATTCAATGGATGATGCTGTGAAATCTGATATCGATGGACTATATATCAGTGTTAAGCCATCTAATTACGAAAAATGTGTCAGATGTTGGCATAGAGATAGTAGTGTTGGAAAAAATGATTCTCACAATCAATTATGTGCACGTTGTATTAATAATGTTTATGAAAACGGTGAAGTAAGATTACATGCTTAATATAAGGTTTTATTATGCTTAGATGGTACATGCTATCGTTTACTGTAATCATAATTGATCAAATTACAAAATATTTTGCTGTAGAAAAATTAGCGCTACATGAAGTGAAAAGTATCTATGAAGGCTTTAATTTAATATTGATTTACAATGAAGGAGCCGCTTTTAGTTTTCTAAGTGATGCAGGAGGTTGGCAACGTTGGTTTCTAATAGGTGTTTCATGCATTGTTTGTGTATTTATAGTAGTTTGGATGTATCAATCGATATCAAAAAGTAAATGCTTGTTGGCCGGTCTGTCATTAATTCTTGGTGGTGCATTAGGAAATTTATGGGATAGATTATCTCTTGGATATGTCGTAGATTTTATTGAGGTTTATTATAAGGATCTGTATTGGCCTGCATTTAATATCGCTGATTCAGCGATTACAATTGGTGCAATTTTGCTAATTCTCGATATTTTTCTAAAAGAACCGTCAAAGACACCATCATAGCTTATTTTGTATATCTCAATTCCCTGTATAATATATTCTAGCTTACTTTTTTTGGATAAAGTCTTATGCAAATATTATTAGCAAATCCACGTGGATTTTGTGCTGGAGTCGACCGAGCAATCGAAATTGTTGAGAGAGCACTCGATTTGTTTGGAGCCCCTGTTTATGTGCGTCATGAGGTTGTCCACAATAAGTATGTTGTAAATTCACTTCGTGACAAAGGCGCAATATTTGTTGAGGAGCTTGATGAAGTTCCTGATGAAGCGACAGTTATATTCAGTGCTCATGGTGTGTCAAAAGCAGTTCGTGATGTTGCAGCTCGGAGAGGGCTTAGGGTGTTTGATGCTATCTGTCCTCTTGTAACTAAAGTACATATGGAAGTTGGTAAATATCAGGACGAGGAAAGAGAATGTATTTTGATTGGTCATGAAGGACATCCTGAGGTTGAGGGAACTGTTGGGCAGTACCAGCCTAAAAGTGGGAAGGGTGGAATGTACATTGTTGAATCAGTTGAAGATGTAATGAAGTTGAAAGTTAAAAACCCAGATTTTTTGGCTTTTGTTACACAAACAACATTATCAATGGATGATACATCAGAAGTTATTGATGCATTAAAAACACGTTTTCCAAATATCGATGGACCAAAAAAGAAAGATATATGTTACGCGACACAAAATCGACAGGATGCTGTAAAAAAACTTGTAAAGGAGTGTGATTTAATTTTAGTTGTTGGATCACCAAATAGTTCAAATTCATCACGACTGATGGAAATATCACAAAAAGCAGGAGTGCCTGCATATCTTATCGATGATGCCAAGGAAATCCAAGATCACTGGTTGGATAGTAAAAAGAATATTGGCTTAACAGCGGGCGCATCCGCTCCGGAAATACTTGTTGAAGAGGTGATAACAAAATTAAAAAAATTTGGTGCTAATATTGTTAAGGAGTCTCCAGGAATTAAGGAGAGTGTTGTTTTCTCTCTACCAAGAGAATTAACTGAAAAAAGTAAAAGAAATAGTGTAAAAATCAATTTTTAAAATCTAATTTGTATTTAGTTTTTTTTATCTCACCTTATAGCTATAGTTTATGCTTCTATGAAATACGATTATATTGTTATCGGTGGCGGTGTCATTGGAATGACAACATCACGGGAAATTGCAGCTCGCGGTGCGTCTATCGCAATTATAGATCGTCAAAATTTTGGTAATGGAGCATCAAAAGTTGCCGGTGGTATTTTGTCATCTATGCGACCTTGGGATGAGAACATTGATTCCCATAAACTTTCCGAGGAATCAAAAAAAAATTATTCAGAATTTATTTTTAAACTTCAAGAAGAATCAGGGATAAATGTTGAATTCATTAAATCTGGGCTAATTATAATGAATGAAGAGCATTCTGAAAAAACAAAAAAATGGGCAATTAATAATGACATTAAATTAACACAAGAAATTGATAATAATTACCCTGAGATCAATATTCCCTCATACTCGATTTTACTTCCAGAAATCTATCAGATTCGTCCGCCACTTCTATTAAATGCGTTACATAAAAGTTTACAAAAAAAATCGGTAGATATGTTTGAAAATTCTAATATTTCCAATATAGAAATTATAGATAATAAATTTCGATGCATCACACTTGACAGCGGAGAGAAAATTTATGCTGATAATCTGATAATTACAGCTGGTGCTTGGACTGATCTATTATTAAAGAAAATTAAAACTTCAGCGAATATAAAACCAATTAGAGGGCAGATGCTCTGTGTCAAATTAAAAAATTTGACAATCAATAGTATAATTTTAGATGAAGGAAATTATTTAATTCCAAGGTTGGATGGGCATGTATTGGTAGGCAGCACAATGGAAGATGTGGGTTTCATGAACAAAACAACACAAATAGCAAAAGATGAACTATTAAATTGGATGTATTCCATAATAGCTGATAAGAAGAAGATAGATGTTTTAGATCATTGGAGTGGATTACGCCCAGCTGTCGATATTGGAAAGCCTGTTATTGGAAATATTCCTGATTTTGAAAATATATTCATCAATACCGGTCACTTTAGAAAGGGAATACTTCAAGCGCCAGCCTCTGCTCAATTACTAGCAGACTATCTATTTAAAAATACATCTTTTATGGATATTGATAGATTTAGCCTTGGAACAATAGAAAAAATATAAAAAATAGCGTAATAGATGATAATCACTCTTATTTCGACTCCACATTTTTAAATGCATCTAATATAATAACTTCATGAAAAGTATCTTAAATGACACAAATATGAGTAAAGAATCAGCCCGAAGGGTTCTGAGCCAATATCATATTAAGCCAACAGCCCAACGATTAGATATCGCAAGAATCACTTTATATAAAGACCAGCATCTTTCAGCAGAAGATGTAATTATGCGGCTGAATAGCAATACAGATGGTATTTCAAGAGCAACTGTTTACAACACTTTGAATTTGTTTGTTGATAAAGGGCTTTTGAGGCGCGTTATAATTGATTCGTCAAAGATCTATTATGATTCAAAAACAAAACCACACTCTCATTATTTTAATGTAGACACCGGTGAAATATTAGATTTTGAATTTGATGATATAAAGATAGAACCTTCACTTGATTTACCTAAAAACACTCTTAAAGAAGGTGTTGACGTGGTAATTCGAATTAAAAATTCAAAATAGTATTTGTCAGAAAAATAAATTATAAAAATATGAGGTTATAATGAAATTAGAAACAATAGCTGTCCACGGTGGTTATACGCCAGAACCTACAACTAAATCAGTTGCTGTTCCAATTTATCAAACTACATCATATGCTTTTGATGATACTCAGCACGGTGCTGATTTGTTTGATTTAAAAGTAGCTGGAAATATTTACACACGCATTATGAACCCGACAACGGCGGTTCTTGAACAACGTGTTGCAGAAATGGAAGGCGGTATAGCTTCATTAGGATTATCTTCTGGCATGGCTGCAATTAATTATGCAATTCAAACAATTGCTGAATCTGGCGATAATATTATTTCAACGAGTAGTTTGTATGGGGGAACCTATAATTTATTTGCTCATACTTTTCCGCAAATGGGTATAGAGGTACGTTTTATTGATGCGCCAAATTATGAAGATATCGCAAAACTAGCAGACGAAAAAACAAAGGCTGTTTTTTGTGAGTCTATAGGTAATCCCGCAGGTAATGTTGCTGATCTTAGTAAAATTTCTGAGATAGCCCATGAACAAGGATTTCCTGTTATTGTTGATAATACAGTACCAACTCCATACCTATGTCGACCATTTGAATATGGGTGCGATATTGTTGTTCATTCATTAACAAAGTATATGGGTGGTCACGGAAGCAATATTGGCGGAGTTCTTGTTGATTCAGGTAAATTTCCATGGGCAGAACATGCAAGTCGTTTTAAGAGATTAAACGAACCTGACCCTTCTTATCATGGAGTTGTTTACACTGAAGCCTTGGGTGAGGCAGCATATATCGGTCGAGCTCGTGTTGTGCCACTAAGAAATACTGGTTCTGCAATATCTCCAATGAATAGTTTCATGATACTTCAGGGTATTGAAACACTACCTGTAAGAATGGATCGTCATTGCGAGAACGCAGTTAAAGTAGCTGACTATCTAACAAAACATAAAAAAGTAGATTGGGTAAGATACGCCGGATTATCTGATCATCAAGATTATAAATTACTTGAAAAATATTGTGATGGTAAGGCCGCTGGTATATTAAGTTTCGGAATTAAAGGTGGTAGCGAGGCTGGTACAAAATTTATAGATGCCTTGGAGCTAGTTACACGTCTTGTGAATATAGGTGATGCAAAGTCGCTCGCATGTCACCCAGCTACAACAACACATCGACAGTTATCACCAGAGGAGTTAGTGAAAGCGGGAGTTTCTGATGATCTAGTTAGGTTATCTATAGGTATCGAGCATATAGATGATTTATTGAGTGATATTGAACAGGCTTTATCAAAAGCGTAATAATTGGAACTCTCTGGTTAAGTCGCACTCATAGATGCATGCGACTGTTTTTCTTATTTCTTTTGATACTTACATTAGTATCTTGCTCTCAGTATGAGAATCCAAAATCCTTTTTTGACAAAGGTAATTACAAAAAAGCTTTTTCTTTGTGGTTGCCGCTTGCAAATGATGGTGATTCATTCGCTCAAAATTACATTGGTATACAATACTATCTTGGTTTAGGTATAGATCGAAATTTGGGTTTGGCAAAAAAATGGTTCGAAAAAGCATCGATAGGTGGTTCCGCGGATGCTCAACATAATCTTGGCCTCATGTATGAAAATGGCGATTACCTTGAACAGGATTTGATTGTTGCCTCAATGTGGTTTTACGTTGCATCTCAAAATGGTAGTACTAATGCAAAAAAAAGAATTCAAAGATTATTAAATGACGATAAAATTTTTCCTAATCAATATAATCATGCTAAAGAGTTAGCAAAACAATATTTGTCTGTAGAAAACTAAAATTAGTTATTTTTTTTTATTGAGGCAAATGCTGCTAATGCAATTTCCCTTGATTCTGAAACAATAACAATAGGTTTTGGGTAATCAACACCAAGTTCGATTCCGGCAGTCGATAATATTTCCTTTGGCGCTTCCCAGGGGCAGAAAAGATACTTATCTGGTATTTTTTCAAGCTCAGGCAAATACTGACGAGTGTAAGTGCCAGCAGCATCAAACTTATTACCCTGTGTAATGGGATTAAATATTCTAAAGTAGGGTGCTGCATCAGCTCCACAACCTGCAACCCACTGCCAACTTGCACTATTATTTGCAAGATCGGCATCAACCAAGCAATCCCAAAACCATCTTTCACCGTAGCGCCAGTCAATAAGAAGATTTTTTACTAAAAAGGATCCAACTACCATTCTAATACGATTATGAATATAACCTGTTTGCCAAAGCTCTCTCATCCCAGCATCAACAATTGGAAAACCAGTTTTTCCTTGTTTCCATGCTTCTAGTTTTATTTTATCTTGTTTCCATGGAAAGGAATCAAATTTATTTTGTAAATTTTTATGAGGTAGATTGGGAAAATGATATAGAAGACTATATGAAAATTCTCTCCAACCAAGTTCACTTAGAAAATGATCTTTATCATTTACATCACAGTCACTACTAACTTTCGCTGCGTACCAGATTTGATTAGGCGATACTTCACCAAAATGCATGTGTGGAGAAAGGCGAGATACATTATGTTTTGCAGGAAAATTTCTGCCATTCTTGTATCCATTTAATCCTTTATTAATAAATTTTTTAAGTTTATTTTGTGCTGCATCCTCACCAATCTGCCAATGATTTAGAATTTTTTCACCCCATGATATTTTCGGCAAAAGATCTAATTCTTTTAGAGTTTTCGAGTATTTACTATCAGCAACTACATTTAATTTATTGGGTATTGGTAGAGGTTCTCTTGGTGGGTTTGCTTTTGTACAACCCTTACGGAAGAAGGGCGTGAAGACTTTATATGGTGTGCCATCATCTTTTAGTGTTTCCCATGGCTCCCAAAGCAAGGATCCATTGAATGTATTAACTGTTATATTTTTTCCTTTTAATATTTCTTTAATATTTTTATCTCGATCTATTCTCCATTTTTCATAACAACGATTCCAATAAATTTGGTTTATATTATATTCATCTATTAGTTCTAGAATTATTTTTAATGGATTACCAATATAAAAAGAAAGTTTATTTTTTAAACTCTCATCAAGTGAATCAAGCGAATAGTGCAGCCAACATTTACTTGCTGATCCCATAGCGTGATCTTTTGAATTTTCAATATCGTGGATATATATAGGAAGTATATTACCGGCTTTTGAGGCTTCTGTGAGTGCTGGATTATCTGATATTCGCAGATCCTTTCTAAACCAAAATATTTTTGTATTATTCATAACGTATTTTTTATACTACTCACAAAAAATACTCAATAATAATTATTATTACCGAATAAGACGTCTTATAGAGATGCTGCTTCTGCTACTAATGTATTTTCAGAGCCAGATACCTGATCCCAGAAGTTTTTCATGTAATTGTCATCAAATCTAGAGATTGAAAACTCATCTATCTCATCAATAAAGACGCCATCTCCTGTAATTGCATCTGCAATTAATTCACCAAATACCGGGGCATATTTAAAGCCCTGTCCTGAGCCTAAACAATGAAATAGATTACCTACCTTGTCATCCTTACCAAGGATAAATTTAAGATCTGGTGTGATATCAAAATAAGAACGATACCCAGAGCTATAAATTGAGTTTTCAAGTTCAGCGAACCTTTTTCTTGCGATATCTTCATAAATTCTTATTTGCCCATACCCAAGAGATTGGTTAGTTGGGTCATTTACTAAATCACCGCCGGTAATATGGAGCGGGTTTTCACTGAAGGTTCGTGCTATTTCCCTTGTGTTTCGATGTCTGGGTTGGTGCATGTGGATTTCACCGTTACGCCACAGTCTAAAGTATGCCAAATTCTTGTAGTCAGCAATGATTGGCATTTTGTAATCAATATCAAATTGACTAGTTAGCCAATTGACTACGTTAACAGTTTCGATACTGACTGGTATGTTAATTCCTAAGCTATCAAAAATTGATGGACTCCAAGCTCCTGCTGCATTTACAACATTCTCACAACTTATATCACCATTATCAGTAAGAACTTTCGTAATCTTGCCATCATTACCAGTAACAAAACCCTTAACATTCGTTTTTTCTTTAATATCTATTTTATTTATTTTAATTGCTTCGTATAAGGCTCTTCTTACTTTTGTAGGATCAAATTGAATTGCCCCTGGCTCAAAATAAAATACCTCATCATCCTGCAAATTAACATTCTTCGTACATATTTCTTGAGCTTGATGTTTATCAATTTGACCAAATTGGATATCTAAATCCGATAACGATTCAGCAAGTTTAGTCCAGTCTTCATTTTTTCCGCTTCCTGTGTCACGCGCAATCCATATTGCGCCATTTGATTCGTATTCACACTGTACTCCCCAGATTGAAACAAGATTTTTCCAATAGTCAGTTGCATTCTTTGCTAATTTTGCCGCTTTTTTTACTGCGTTTGCAGAGCGGACAATTCCTGAATGTCTTGCTGAAATACCTGAGCTAAGAACGGTTTTTTCAATCAAACATACTTTTTCGTTACTGTTGCCGTTCAGCTTTCGTAGGCGTTTTTGGGTGGATATCGCGCTGGCACAACCGAGGATTCCTCCCCCGATGATTACCGTATTTACCGTATTTGTCATAGAATAACTGCTGTTTTCGTATTGCCTGTGTCGTTGGCCCGTATTCTACGACATAAAATGATTAGTACACAAATAATTTGTTCACTTAGTAATTTTAGAAAAACTAGTATTTTTGATATAAATATAATAAATTAATAAAATATTTATAAAATTCATATAGATAGTGTAAATTCACATGAAAGTTAGTTAAAAAAATAATAATTATTAGAGAATAGAAAAGGGAGAGGTGAGATATGTCGAAGTCGACCGTCAGTGCTACTAAAACCAAAGAGTATTTCAGTCGCTATATGGAAGGCGTTAAAAAACGTAATCCCGGTGAGTCGGAGTTTGTTCAAGCAGTTCATGAGGTTGCCTCAACAGTATTCCCGTATATTTCTGACAAACCAATTTATCATGAAATGCAGATATTAGAGCGAATGGCTGAGCCAGAACGTGTCGTCTCATTTCGTGTACCGTGGACCGATGATGATGGAAACATCAGAACGAATCGTGGTTGGCGTGTGCAATTCAATAGTGCGATCGGGCCCTACAAGGGTGGTTTACGTTTTCACCCCTCCGTTAATCAGAGCATTCTAAAATTTCTAGGATTCGAGCAGACTTTTAAAAATAGCTTAACAGGTCTTCCAATGGGTGGCGGTAAAGGGGGTGCGAACTTTAACCCAAAGGGTAAATCTGAATTAGAGGTAATGCGTTTTTGTCAGAGTTTTATAACTGAACTTTTTCGACATATCGGACAAGATACTGATGTTCCAGCTGGAGATATTGGAGTTGGCGCCCGTGAGATAGGTTTTATGTTTGGTCAATACAAGCGAATCACCAATCAATTTGTTGGGATCCTAACAGGTAAGGGGCTTTCATTTGGCGGTTCAAAAATGCGTACCGAAGCAACTGGCTATGGCGCAATATTTTTTGCACAAAATATGTTGCAGCAAATAAAAGAGGATGTTGATGGTAAGAGAGTTTTAATATCTGGTTCAGGTAATGTCGCAACACATGCAGCGGAGAAGGTGCTTCAGTTAGGCGGCAAACCTATTACATTGTCCGACTCCGGCGGATTTATTGAATGTTCAGATGGATTAACGCAAGAACAGATCGACTGGATAAAAGAATTAAAAGATGTGAGAAGAGGGCGTATATCAGAAGCTGCTGATGAGTTTGCAAATATTAACTTTCATGCAGATAAAAGACCATGGGGTGTTGGCGCTGATTTGGCGGTACCCTCGGCAACACAAAATGAAATTAATGGGGATGACGCCGCAACAATGATCAAGAATGGTATTCAGCTTGTTGCAGAAGCAGCTAATATGCCATGTGAACAGAAAGCGGTTGATGCATTTATTGATGCAGGCGTTAATTTTGGTCCAGCCAAAGCAGTTAATGCTGGCGGTGTTGGTGTATCTGGTCTCGAGATGAGCCAGAATAGCGCTCGAATTGCGTGGGATGAGAAACAGCTGGCAGATATGTTGCAATCAATGATGAAAAATATACATGATAGCTGTGTTGAGTATGGCGAAGAATCCGGAGGTAAAGTGAATTATTTAAGAGGCGCTAATATTGCAGGATTTGTAAAAGTGGCCGAGGCTATGCTGTCATACGGGCATGTTTAATTTTTGTAATTAACAAATAATTATTAATTGAGAATAAAAAAAACATCATGGAGGTGAAGTTTTGAAAGCATCTGATTTATTTGTCCGTTGTTTAGAAGCAGAGGGTGTAGAAAAAATTTTTGGGGTACCTGGAGAAGAGAATGCTGACTTCATGATTTCTCTGATTGATAGTCCGATAGAATTTGTACTATGTCGTCATGAGCAGGCGGCTGCATTTATGGCTGACGGGTACGGACGCTTAACAGGGAAGGCAGGGGTTTGTCTCTCAACATTAGGTCCAGGCGTTACTAATCTAGTCACTGGATTAGCCGATGCTAATATGGATAGAGCACCAACCATTGCTATTATTGGTCAGGCAAGTACAAGCCGACTTCATAAAGAAAGTCATCAGAATATGGATTCAATAAGAATGTTAAGACCTATAAGTAAATGGGCTCATAGCATATATAAACCCGATACAATCCCTGAGATGGTTAGAAAAGCTTTTAAAATTGCCGAGCAAGAAAAACCAGGAGTAACTGTACTCGAGTTACCAGAAGACATCGCAAAAAAGGAAGCCGAATCTCCGACATTAATTGAGCCACGTAAAACAAGACGTGCTGCTGCCGATCACAAAGCAGTGAAAGCAGCTGTTGATGCAATCATGAATGCAAAGAACCCTATTATATTGTCGGGTAATGGCGCTATTAGAAAACGTGCATCAAATCAATTAAGAAGGATGGCTGAAAAAACAGGCATTAGAGTTGTTAATACATTTATGGGGAAGGGCGCGGTATCAAGGAGTGATCCACATTGTTTATATACAATTGGTCTACAAGGGCAAGATCATGTTAATGCAGCTTTGTACGAGGCAGATGTGGTCGTTGCTATCGGATATGACCTTGTTGAATATGCCCCCAAACTTTGGAATAAACAGACAAAGAAAACGATAGTACATATTGATTTTTGGGCTGCTGAAATTGATGAGGATTATATCGTCGATGTGGAGGTGGTTTCTGATGTCGCTGATGCATTGTGGCAGATTAATGAATTACTTGATGCGGAATATAAAGACAAACTACCGCTATTTAAAATAGAAGATCATCAAACTTTAAGAAAAACAATCACTGACGATTTTGAAATGGAAAAGGATGACAAAACATTTCCAATGAAACCACAGAAGGTCCTCTGGGATATTCGTGAGGCATTAGAGCCATCAGATATATTATTGTCCGATGTTGGTGCTCATAAAATGTGGATTGCACGTTACTACCAATGCGACGAACCCAATACATGTCTTATTTCTAATGGTTTTTGCACGATGGGTTTCGCGTTTCCAGCTGGAATGGGCGCAAAATTTGCATTTCCTGACACACGTATTGTTGCTGTTTGTGGCGATGCTGGTTTTTTAATGAATGTCCAAGATATTGAAACTGCCGTCAGACATAAACTCAATATAGTTACAGTAATTTTAATGGATGGTGAGTACGGTTTAATTAAATGGAAACAACAAAATCAATTTGAGGGGAAGCATTCCGAACTTAAATTTGATAACCCCGATTTTGCGATGTTGGCGCAATCATTTGGTGCATGGGGTAAAGTGATTTCATCTGCTGATGAATTTAAACCAGCACTTGAAGAAGCATTCAAACAAAATGGTCCAGCATTAATTGGAGTGCCGATTGATTATTCAGAGAATATGAAACTTACAAAGCGTCTAGGTGAATTACAGTTTACTATATAAAGCATAAGTAGATAATTTAATTACTTCTTATGAAGTATAGTAACTATAACAATGAAAAATTTTAATGATCCTTTAGAAATTCATAATCAGATATGGTCCTTTATGGAGAAGGGTGTTAAGGACAGAAATAGCGCATTTCATACACCCACATTAATCACATTAGAGGATGATAATAATGCTGCTGCTAGGACACTAGTTTTAAGAGAAGTTAATAAAAACTCAAGAACATTCAGATTTCATAGCGATCAGCGCTCAAAAAAAATTGAACAAGTACACAGCAATCCAAATGCATTAATTCATGTATATAGCCAAGAAGATAAATTACAGCTTCGTTTTAAATCAAAATTAAGCTTACATATCAATGAGGCGTTGGTTGATGAAGCATGGGAGAAAAGCTATGGCATGAGTAAGATTTGCTATCAAGTTGATGAGTCACCAGGCTCTCAAATTAATATTCCTGACGGATATCAATTTACCCCTGAGAAAAATCATGAGGGAAAAGATAACTTTATTGTAATCATCGCAAAAATTATTGAAACTGAATGGCTTTATTTATCTTGTGACGGGCATAGACGCGCTAAATTCACGTATGATAATGAAGAATTTAAAGTAACTTGGCTCGTTCCTTGAAAAATATTCTTCACAAATGACCTACGCATTACGAATGATGAAGTTTAATTTAACGATTAATAAAAACAACACAGCGTTGAGGGTAGAATTGTAGGTATGACTAAAAAGATTCTATATGTTGATATGGATAATGTATTAGTAGATTTTCGGTCTGCTTTTTCAAAGATCTCGCAAGAGACTTTAGATAAATATAAAGATAACGAAGACGAGATTCCCGGTATTTTTCGTTTAATGGATCCTATAGAGGGTGCTATTGAATCTTTTCAAACACTATCTCAATATTTCGATACCTACATTCTTTCAACATCTCCATGGGAAAATCCAACAGCAAGTTCAGATAAGGTAGACTGGGTTAAAAAACATATAGGAAAAACAGCTCATAAGCGTTTAATTCTATCTCATCATAAAAATCTTAATAGAGGTGATTATATTATTGACGATAGAACTGCTAGAGGAGTTGATCAATTTGAAGGAGAGCATATTCACTTTGGTCAAGGTAATTTCAGAACCTGGGATGACGTAATGAC